>PVML01017588.1_pt1 | contig 67494 bp, 56 predicted proteins | sample 1853371 | NCBI WGS metagenome assembly PVML01 (sample SAMN08533508, study PRJNA380276) | Human gut metagenome, whole genome shotgun sequencing project. | isolation source: participant 1, chromium library | host: Homo sapiens | collected 2017 | reverse complement strand
TCAACGGTCTGATTTTCGGTATTCGGTTTTTCAAACTTGCTGGCGGCGAACGGTTTGTCAAAACCGTTTGCGGACGGCAAGTCCACAAGGGATAGACGCACAAGCGTCGCAAGGGGGTGTAGCCACCTTGACGGAACGAAGTGACGCAACATTCGAGGTCATGCAGTTTTCTTCTGCTGACGAGAATGAAGCTCCGCAGGACGCACGATACTCCCGACAGGAGAGTATAGAAGTGCGCCCTTTAGTTCCTAAAGGGATTTTTTGTGTTCTCCCTTACTCTTTCTCAAAAGAAATGTAAATGCCGAAATTATCCGGTATGTAGCTGATACTCAAGTCTTTTTCTCCGTTGGATAAAAGCGTACCGATAGAAACATAGTCCTGTCCCTTGATTTCTTCTGACACTTCTTCAATGACGGAGAAGCCCTCTTGTTTCAAAAACTCCATGTACTCATTATACTCCGTTTCACTTATATCAACAATATTGATGGAGCAATATCCGTGTTCAGTATCAAGCATTGCCCAACTGACTGTACCAAGAGGGATGGGCAAACCCTCTGTGTATTCATTTTCGGGCCATACACCTTCTTCAAGCATTGTAACACTATCCGATTGTGTGTTGCTCGAATTGTCCGTTGTTGGCGGTGTCTCTTTATTGGAACAAGCCGTCAAAGCAAGCATTAGCATAATAGCAATTACTGAAATAAATTTTTTCATCGTTACCTCCTGTTTTTGCGAATAGTCTTGACGATCTGAATTACTGCGATTACAGCCGCAACAATTCCGATAAGGAAAACTATCTGCGTTAAATCAAAGCTCAATGCACCCTCAACTTGAATATTCGTCTGTGCGTCTGCTTGTCCGATTGATCCATCCGGTACTTTCCCAACTTTAGCAGTAGCGCAAATCACAAACGCTGTAATAGCAGTAACAAGGGCAACAATACTCGAAATAATCCCTTTCCGTTTCTGCGATGCAGTGCTATCAATCCCTAATTGTTCTGCGGTATTTTCTGCAAACTCCTTTGGAGTGCCTAAACGCTCAATTACCTGTTGTTCTGTTTCGCCATGCTCTAAAGCAGAAGCAAAAACCTCGTTCAAATCACGCACAACTTCTTTTTTCTCGTTGCGTGGTAAACAAAGCTCTTTTTCCACTTGCTTAATGTATTGCTCTTTCATTATGACACCTCCGCTTGCTGATAAGTAGCGATAAAACCATTTACACAACTTTCGTAGTTCGCCCAAAACTCAATAAGTTCCTCTAATACTTCTTTGCCCTTGTGGGTAAGAGAATAGTATTTTTTTGAGCCGCCGTTTGCGGCAGCCGGAGCCAATCGACATTGGATTAACTCGGCTTCCTGTAAACGATACAAAATAGGATAAATCGTTCCTTCTTTTGCATAGCCCAGAACGGATGCGCTGTTGTTCAGCTCTGTAATGATTTCATAGCCGTATGTTTCTTTTCGTCCAATCAAGCATAGGAGGATCATTTCAAGAGAGCCTTTTTTGAATTGCTGCACATATCGGTTATCCATACTCTCCACCTCTCTTTAGTTTTGCTATTTAGGAACGCTAAACAGCAAACTTATTATAAACGCATCAGCAGATATAGTCAATGGGTTTAGAGAAAAAGTTACAAACAGTTCATCAAATGCAGAACGCCCAGAACAATGTCCGGGCGTTCCTATGCTCAATCATAAATCAGTTCCAGCTTCACGATTTCCTCTGCCTGTGCCTTGCACATATTCATCTTGCCGACCCAGAGCATTTGATTTTCAGCTTTCAATTCTTCGGTAATGCCGTACCGCTTCACAATCTCCGGCAGGATCGTGTCAATGCGGTGTTGGGCAGCTTCTTCAATCTCAAGGCAATGCTCAAAGAGCTTGTCGGATAGCACCAGCTCATTGAACAGTATCGGGCGGTGCATTTTCAGATATGCCTTGCGAAGTCTGCCGTAGTGTCCGAGGGGCTTGGTCTTGCGGATAACGATGTTCGGGATAAGATAATCGCCGTTCTGTCTGTAAGTGATGTTCATGCAATCTGCGCTCCTTTCATCGGCTCTCTCTGCGGTAAGCTGCTGACAGGGACGAACACGCCCTTTGCAATGTCCTCTGCACGAATGGCGGCTTTCTTGGCTTCGATTTCTGCCTTTTTTCTCCCCTTGATTTTGTCCTCGTATCGCTTCTGCGCTCCGCTGGCTTTCCGCTTCAAGTAGTTCTGATGAAGCCTGTCCTTGCGTTCCTCACGCTTGCGGATTTCCTCCAATTCCTCCGGGGTCAGCTCCACTTCTCCAAACGCCGGGGGAACGAAACGCCCAACGAAATTGAAGTAAATCTCGACCTCCTGTGTGGTCTGTATACTGCCTTTACGGTCACGCTCATGCACAAGGATTTTCTCGATAAACTCATTGAGCATGGCAATGGTCAGCTTGTCGAAGTTCTCGTATTTGTCAATCAGAGCGATAAAACGGTCAGCGTCCTTTTCGTGCTTCTCATAGCTCTTGACTGCCTTTTCCAGAGCAGAGATTTCGGCGGTAAGCTCGGACTGTTCCTTTTCGTATTGAGCGTCCAGAGTGGCGTATCTGCTGTCGGACAGCTTGCCTAAAATGTTGTCCTCGTAGATTTTGCAGAGCAGGACTTCCAGCTCGGAAACTCTCTGCTTTGCTGTGGCAAGGCGTGTCCGCTGCTTCCTGACCTCTGCCGTCTGCTGGCTGGACTGCGCTTCCTGCACCACACGGACAAACTCAGCTCGGTCATGCTTGGCATATTCTGCAATGGCTTTGAGCATTTCTGAAACAAGGGACAGTATCACATCTTCATTGATACGGTGCTGGGTCTTGCATAGCGTTCCGCAAGGAACTTTGGTGTACTGTGAGCAGGTGTATTGAGAAATGCGCTTGCCGTTGTTGGTGCGGTGGACATACATCTTGCCACCGCAATCGGCGCAATAGAGCAAGCCCGTGAGGGGAGCTGCTTCACCCCAGCCGTCCGGGTAGCGTCTGACATTCCCTCGGATTTTCTGCACAAGGTCAAAGGTCTGCTGGTCAATGATAGGCTCATGGGTATTCTCGAAAATCGTCCATTCGTCCTCTGGGACATAATGGCTTTTCTTGTCCTTGAAGTGCTTTCGGGTCTTGAAATTGATGGTGTGTCCCAGATATTCACGCTTTTCAAGAATGTTGCAGATGGTAGAAGAACCCCAGCCGTACACATCTTTGAAGGTCTTATTCTTGTTTACGCCCTCGCCGTGCTGGGCAAGGTAAGCGGACGGAATAAGCACCTTTTCCAATTTCAGTTTGCTGGCGATCTGATACGGACCGTAGCCGTCAATCGTCATGGAAAAGATACGCTTTACCACTTCGGCGGCTTCGGGGTCAACCAACCATTGGTCTCTGGCTTCGTTCCAGAGATAGCCGTAAATGACCGTGCCTGTAAGGTGCTTGCCGGACTTGCCTTTGGACTGGAAAGTGGAACGGATTTTACGGCTGGTGTCTCTGGCGTAATACTCGTTCATAATGTTGCGGAAAGGGGTAAAATCATCGTCCCCTCTGGCGCTGTCCACGCCGTCATTGATGGCGATAAGGCGAACGCCACGCTGACGCAGGATTTCCATAATCTGACCGACTTTCAGATAGTCACGACCCATGCGGCTCATGTCCTTGATACACAGGTACTCCACATTCCCGGCTTCCACTTCTTTCATCATTGCCAAAAATCCGGGACGATCAAAGCAAGTGCCGCTAATGCCATCGTCCGTGAAATGGACAATGTTCGTAAAGCCCTGCCGTGTGGCGAAGTCCTCCAACATTGCTTTTTGGTTGGAAATGGAGTTGCTCTCACGCTGTTGGTCATCATCTTTGCCAAAGTCATCACGGCTCAGTCGTTCATACAGAGCAGTGATTTTCTCGTTTTTTCTCATAACTTGCGCTCCTTTCTTCGATTTTAGGTTGTGTGTTCTAAGAGACTTCTCAACCGCTTGATTAAGAAGTCTTTTAGAGCATACAACACCGGCAGCCAGCTTGTATTTTTTATACTGACGAACTGCAAAGTGATTCGGCTTTTTCTTTTCCAAGGCTTCAAACATCAGATCCACCGGGTTCTGGAACTCCTCATCATCTTCCCGCACCTCCATTGCGTTCAGGAACTCAATCAGGGTGGAGAAATTCTGCTCCTCAACCGGAGCTTCATAGTGGATATATCCGATCAAGGCGCAGTAGAGCAGCGTTTCCGCCTTCGTCCAGAACTCGTCACCGGCTTTTCCATCGCCCTTTGTGTTGGCAATCAGTGTTGTCACCAGTTTCAGAATGTCTTTTTCTGAATGGATATAGGCGAAGGGGTTATAGTGCATCGACTTCCGAAAGTTAATCGTGTTGAAAATCTTGATGCTGTAGCCATGCTTCAAAAGGGCGTTGCCGCACTCAATCACGATGCTGCCTTTGGGGTCAGTGACCACATAGGAGCTGTGCATCTGGAGAAGGTTTGGCTTCAACCAGAAGCGAGTTTTACCGGAACCCGAACCGCCGATAATCAGAACATTCTTATTTCTGGCATTGGCAGGATTCTTCGGACGATTGCTCATCATCAGCCGCTCCGTTTTCGTCAGGATCACATTGTCCTCGAACTTTGGTGCAATAAACGGCTCAATATCTTTTTCCGTTCCCCAACGAGCAGAACCGTACTCAACATTGTGCCGGTACTTCTTTGCGTTTTTGCCTTTTAGATAGACAGCCAGCCGAAGTCCTGCGCCGCAGAGAATACCAATCAGCAAATCCAACGGGTGAAAGCTGGGCAGCGGATTGTTCAGGGCTATCGGAAGGGCATGAAAAAAGCTGAGGATTTTCGCAGATGAATCTGCACCCTCAACCAATCTCCATGCTTCTCCTAAATTCGTAGTAAACAATCCTACCAGAAAATACGGTAAATTCAGAATCAGGAGCTTTTTCATTTTTCTCTTATCCATCACAGATCACGCTCCTGTTTCTTCTCTCGAACCTTCTTCGGAATCGCTGCGACAATTTCCTTGAACTTCTTCAGCTGCGCCAGAACGCTCGGCTTTTTATTCTTGGTTAATGCCCTTGCCTGATGTTCCTTGCAGATTGCATCCAAAGCATCTGCATCTTTAGAACGGACAAAAACAAGAAACCGGGGAGGATCAACGGACGTATCTTTTCTTACGGCAAAGTCCACGCCATACTTCTTGGCGAGCTTTTCAAAATCACGGATACTCTCTTTGTCGATCTCAACATTCGTAGCACCCTGATTCTGTCCCAAAAGCTGTTTCACGGATTGCTTTCCATGAACGGCAGGGTCTCGTGCCTTTTTCATCTTCACTTTTTCCCGGTGCTGCAAATACTTGCGGATACCGGCAATGATAGTGCGCCCCGTCAGCTTGGTTGTGCTGATCGCCAGGTTTACTGTCCTGTTTTCAACTTCTTCCTGCATGATTCATCACCTCCTGCAAGCAGTAGAGTGAACAGATTATCGTGCCATATCTCTGTGGTCGTAATACAGATTGCCCTTGGCAACTGCGGCATGGCTGATAATCTTGATATTGCCAGCTTTCTGGTTATCCAGAGCCTTCTGATAACCCACATCGCTCAAATACAGGCGATTTCTTTCGCCTTTCCAACCGACAGGCGATTCATCGGTCAGCACATCGAAAATAATCATGTGCTTGGTGGCGTCATCAAATCGTGCCAAGTCCATATAGGTATGTCCCTGGTACTCCTTGGCACCATCCTGAATCCGCTTTCGCTCCATCAGCTCTCCAATCGTCGAATTTCTTTGCATAAGAACCTCCTTACAGAACATCTCGGTCAGGGTTACTTTTGTGGGGAACCGAATCAGCTTTGACAGGTGCATCTTCTTTCTTCACCATGTCATCCGGCAGGGGAAGCGCCATAATGCTGCGCCCCATGCGTACAAAAGTCTCAGGCTGATGAAAGTGTTCCTCAAACTGCTTCATCAGTTCCGGGGACAGAGAACAAAAATCATCCTCGCCCAATCCCACAACCAGAAAATCACCGGCGATAATGTCATAAATACCGCCGTCATCATCACGCAGCGCACGGTTCAGTTCTTTGCCTACGAATTTACCTTCGTCGTGCATCACCAGTGCAACCGGCTCATTGAACGGATAAGTTGCCTCAATATCGCCACCTACGGCTTTCTGCAAATCCTCCAGCTCACAGCCGATCTGCACAGCCTGCGGATACATGAACGGCTTTACCAGCAACACATTCATGGTATCTGCCTGTTCTTTCTGAACCTCCCGTTCCTCGGTCGTGCCGAACGCAACACCGGTAAAGTTTTCGGAGTCCAGAATGTACTCCGAATTGTAATAAGCGGCTCTAACCTGTTCCTCTGCCGCATCGTGAGATTCTGCTTGCACCGTAACCGTTTTCTCCAAGGTTTCGGTGATCTTCACATCGTATTCTTTCAAGTTTCGATACCTCCGTTTCTTTGGAAATAAGAAAAGCGACCATCCATGAACCTGTTACAGTTCATAAATAGTCGCATCCACATCGGCTAAAAGCTCGAACAAGCAAATATCGTCCAGTTCGCAAATCAGGGAACCCATGTCGAAGAAAATATCGTCCTCGCATTCCACCGTAGTAACCACGCTGCGGTATTCGTTAAGACAAATGGCTTCTTCCTTGTCCATCGTGATCGTAGACATACAGGACACCACATAGAATGTCATATCTTCTGCTAACCACAGCTCCTTGCTCTGAATCGTGCGAACTTTTTCATCGCCGCTCATATCTTCTACATAGGACAGAAGCCGCACGGCTCTGCTGTTCAGAAGTACCTTTCCCTGATAGTCGATACCCTCACCAGCAGAGGACAATACTCGATACTCGCTAACCATCTCGGCATTTTTCTGAAACGACTTTGCCAGAAGCGCAGGAGAAATATCATCGAACTCCTCACTGTAGTTTACGAGCATATCTACCATATAATCAGGATCGCAAAGGTCGTAGAGTTCTTCCAAAGCGCCCTGAATGTTTTTGGGTGTAAACATTTTTTACCTTACCTTTCCATTGATTTTTCTCTTTTTTTCTGCCATTGCTCCAAAAGCTGAATGATTTTATCCTCCATCTGCTTGTTGGTATAGGACTTCGGGAAGTATTTTCGCAACGAATCCGTTTTGAAGGTTACTCTGTCCAGCTCTCCCTTCTTGATTTCATTCATAATCTCGCACATCGCATCCAGCGTACACTCGCCCTCCTGTGCGAGCTTTTTAATTCGCTGTGCTTGCGAAAGGGAAGGAGCTGCTTGAGCATAATCCATTGCAGAAAGAAAATCCTTCTGTTCTTCACTTGCCAGATAGGAAAGCTCCACTGCAGGATTGAATTTGATCTGACCCGTATCTACCATATCCAACAGTTCCGGAATCAGTTCGGTCAGACGGATATAACGGTGTACCTGATTTCTGCTTTCTCCTGCCTCCTGACCGACTATATCCATTGCCTGCAACTTCATCCCAACTTGGGATGAAGTTAAATCGGTGCGTTGACCTTGATGTTTAATCGCATCCAGCTTCATCTTATAAGCAAATGCTCTTTCACTCGGCAGGATACTCTCCCTCTGCAAATTCGCATCGACCATCAAAATAATGGCTGCATCATCGTCCAGGTCACGAACAATCGCAGGCATGGTTTCCTTACCCGCAAGCTCCGATGCCCGGTGCCGCCTGTGACCAGAAACGATTTCATAACCACCGTCGGGGTCAGGACGGACAATCGCAGGAGTGAGAACTCCGAAATCTCGGACGCTCTCTGCCGTTTTCATCATTTCTTCATCATCAACCACACGGAAGGGGTGTCCCTCAAAGGGGTGTAGCTCAGAAAGCGGAATTTCCTGCACACGCTCCTGCTGGGCTTCAGCTCTGGATTGATCGGTGGAGAAAATATCATCGTACCCCTTCAAGCTGATGTTTGCGCCTTTTTTCTGCATTGTTTAACACCTCCTTCGTCAGAATTTTATAGGCTTCGGCAACTTTGCCTTTGGGATCATGCTTGAAGATACTGGTTCCCTCTGCGCTGATTTCCTCTGCACGGACAGAGCGGGGAATGTCGGTCTTGTAAACCTTCAGCTTTCCGCCGTAGCTCTCCCGAATCAGATTGCTGATGTCTTTGGAGTAGTTGGTGCGGCTGTCCACCATCGTCAGAAGAATCCCTTCAATCCTCAGTTTCGGGTTGATTTGCCTCTTGACCTTGTTGATGGTTCCAAGCAGCTGTTCCAGACCCTTTGCAGGAAGGTATGCTGCCTGAACCGGTATCAGCACATTGTCGGCAGCTGCCAACGCATTGACGGTCAGCATACCCAAAGACGGCATACAGTCCAGAAGAATATAATCATAGTTCTGTTTGACCGTATCCAGGTATTGCCGGAGAATGGTTTCACGGCTCATGGCATTGACCAGAGCTACCTCCATACCTGACAGTTCAATGTTCGCTGGCACCAGATCAACGCCCTCCGGATGATGAAGAATCCCTTCACCGGGAGCAATGGGTTTCTCCATCATAATCTTTCCCATCAGATCGGAAAGTGTCGGAGACAGGTCATCCGGATATGGGTTGCCCAAACTGACCGTCAGGGACGCCTGGGGATCGGTGTCTACCAGAAGCACCTTTTTTCCTTCAAGAGCCAAGCCAACGCCCAGATTCTCGGTGGTGGTGGTCTTGCCGGTTCCTCCTTTCTGATTGACCACCGCAATGATGGTTGCTTTTTTCGACATTTTTCGTCACTCTCCTTCCTCTCGCTTCATTTTCAATTTCTTAAATCCTCCTTCCAAATATCCGTGTGACATATCGTGCCGAACAAGAGCATCGTAGTAGGTGTCTATTGTCGTCGGCGCATTGTATATCGTAGTCAGCATATACTGACGGATATTTCTAATCTTTGTAGTGTTCTCTTTGAAGCAGTCCATAACATATCGAATGTGTTCGACATTCAGTTTCATAAACCGACTGCGGACAATTTCTGCCGGACGTTCCTCTGCACCAATGCGAATCAATGGTCGCTTCGTGCAAACTGTTTCAACGATCAACTCCAGAATGTTATCCAGCATTTCGGAATCGTAAGGGTAATCCTTCTTCAACAAATCAATACTGAGCTGATCCGAGAAATAATCAAAGTATTCTTGATACCGGTCATTCTCGTCCATCATTCCACCATTTCCGGAAGGAAAGATAGAATCAGTATCACTAAATTCAGTATTTTTAATATCAGTATTATTACATTGTGATTTCGGAAGTTCTTGAGTTGTGATTTCCATTGTTCCAGAATTGTGATTTTCACAATTCAAGAGTTGTGAATCCACAGCAGAGATAAAGTTCTTCACATAGATCAGGTTGGGCTTTCCCAAACCCTGGCGTTTACGTTCAATCAATCCTGCTTTCTTCTCAAGTTCACTGAGCAGCTTGATAGCCTTTTGTTCAGCACAGTTCAGAGCCATCTTCGCTTCGTCGATTGTAAAAATGATATACACTCGACCGTTTTTATCTATCCAACCATTCTTGGCAGACAAGCTCATGCGGTCAAGCAAAATGCCATACAGCATCTTGGCATCGGCAGAAATATTCCAGAACCTCTCGTTCGTGAACAACACCTTCGGAACTCGATAGAATGTGAATAGATCGGATTGCTGACCGTAAAAATAATCAAAACTCACACGGCTTCACCACCTTCTTTCTGCGGAAAACTTTCTGTTGTCAGCGGAATGCTGCGGAAAGTCGTATCCGTCTTTTCGTAAGGACATCGGGTAAAATAGCAGAAGCGGTATTCCTGTTCATACACATCCATATCAACGAAGCCCCACTTCACGCATAACCTTCTTCGTACACCAGCCAATGCACGGGTGATCTCGCCCATAGGGACAGCCATCACATTCCGACTTGGGTTTCGGTGGCAAAGAGATTAAGTAGTAGCAATTATTTCTACCCAGACGGCAACCCTTTCTGCCATTCGTCCAGAAGTAGCAGTAATGACAGTCGCTCGGCTTGTCTGCGGTATAAACAGGCTTGCTCAAATGAAACACCTCCAATCTCTTGTATTTGCCCATGGTTTTGGGCATAAAAAAGAGCGCCTATCCATTCCCGATGCGGGACAAATAGACGCTCTATGTATATAACGATATTCAATTTTATCTGCTATAACTGCATGGTACTCAAAACATCCGCCTTTTTTGATTAGCTGGATTTTTGGCACGATTTTTGGGCTGATTAGCAGGAAGGGCATTTTCATTAGCAAGAACAGCCCATTTTCTGCTAAAAATTAGCTGGCGATTTTGTCTTATAACAACCGTTCGATTCTGGAGGGGTTGTCAAAAATCAAATTTTGGAGTAGAATTTTATCTCATACAGTGAAAGAGCTTTTTCGTGCCTTTTCATATAAGAAAAGCCGAAAACCCTTGAAAACAAAGGCTTTCGGCGTTGTTCACTGGCGTCCATAAGAGGATTTGAACCTCCGACCCCACGCTTAGGAGGCGTGTGCTCTATCCAGCTGAGCTATATGGACGTGTCTGATATATGATTATAGCCCGATCAAAATCGAACTGCAATCCCTTATTTAGTTTTTTTGAGGTGACCGTTGTAACGCAACCTTAGGAGGCGCTCGTTATATCCATTTAACTATGAGAACATCGTACGCCAAACGTACCTTTATAGAATAACAAAAATCCGTCAAAATAGCAAGAGCGAATCTGACTGGTCCAAAATACCGGCCTGAAGCAGTTCCAACTACGCCTCTGTAAATTTCGCGGTTCCCTGCATCCAGATCTGGCCCTTGAACCGGCGTCCTACCTTCGGCTCGCCCATCAGATCCTTCTGGGCAATGCCTACATGAAAGACCATATCGCTGCAGCTGATGGTCAGGTCATAGACCATCTCCCCACTCACACGATTCTCCTTTGCCTCAATATTCGTAATCTCGCCAATAATAGAATACTGGTCGCACTCAATGCCGCAGGGCATGAAGCTGGAATCCACGATGGAGTAGAGATCCTCCTTCATGGCACGTCTGGACACCTGAGAGTACAGGTCAATATCTTCAATGGTCAAGGTCTCCATGGCGTCCTCATCGCCCTTCTTGGCTGCCTCTAACAGGTTGTTACGGTCTCTGGCTGCCACCCTGGCCATCTCAATCTGCTTTCTGGTCTTATGAAGCGGAAGTAAAACCTTGCCCTCAATTGCCAGCCCGGTCAGGTTCACCGACTCCGCAGTCCGCGGCATACGCATTGCCTTGCGCTCCCGATACTCAAAACAGTTTTCCAGATAGAAAATCAGGGAAATTCCAACCCGGTACTCATCCAGAAGTCCCGCATAGGTCTCCTTCTCCGTGTGCCGCTGAATGGAACAGTCCGTCGTGGAGGAAGCATCCGGAGAATTCAGATACGGATAATAATATTCACACTGGAATGCGCCTTCCTCATCCATCTCGCCCATCATAACGATGCCCATACCAGGCGCCACTTCGGCCCGCAGCTCACAGAGATTAGTTTCCTCGTCAAGCTGAATCCTGCGCCATTTGGCAGATGGAATCAGCGATGCCAGCAGTTTTTCGATATCGCGTTTTCTTTTATATGTGCTAAAGCCAATGCTTCTCAGAAATTTATGCATATGCTCACTGTTTCTCACTTTCTTCGTTTCCTGAAATTACCGACAGCAAATTGCGTCTCCCCGATACATCACACTTACTCGTGACTTCGGCACTCGATTGCCTCGTCGTTCGCCATAACCGTGCAAGCACGCTTCCGGCTCTCTTGCACTCGTTACATTATACATGATACGTTTCTTCATTTCAATCCGAAAGTTGACAGGGAACATTTCCGGTAATATCATAAAACCAGCAGCTGAAATTCACAGCATAAAACAACAAAGGAGACCACACAATTATGAATCAGCATATCCGCACCATCGGCATTCTCGGCGCAGGCGCCGTCGGTTCCTACCTGGTTATGGCACTTTCCGGAAAATTCAAAGAAAACCTCTGGATCATCGCAAACGGCGAACGAAAAGAACGTCTGGAGAAAAACGGCCTGAATATCAATAATGAATCATATTCCCTTCATGTGAAAACACCATCCGAAGCCCACGGCGTGGACATCCTGTTTGTCTGTCTGAAATACACTCAGCTTCGCGATGCCCTGCCGGATATCGAAGCAATTGTCGATGAACACACCATGGTCGTCAGCCTGTTAAACGGCGTTGACAGCGAAGAGATCATCGGTCAGCGCATCGGCATGGAACATATGATCCATTCCCTCATCCGCATTGCCTCCCAGCGGATCGGAAACTCCATCCATTTTCCAATTCCAAAGGGCTACAATGGAATCTATATCGGCATCCCGGGCAGGCAGGCTGATCAGGACCCACGGATTGCCGCTATTGCAGAGATTTTTGCTGACACTCCGGTTACCCTTCATTTAAGCGATGATATCCTGCTTGATATCTGGGACAAATTCGGCTTAAATGTTTCCCGCAACCTGCCCCAGGCCATTCTTGGTGTTGGCATTGGCGCTTACGATGACAGCACCTATGCAGATGCCATTATGCGCCAGATGCGTCATGAGGTTGTGCTGGTGGCCAACGCAAAAGGCATCCCGTTAAAGGAAGAATTTAAGGCCGGGAAATGGCTTCCATCCCAACGCTATTCCACCCTGCAGGATCTGGACGCGCACCGCCATACGGAAATTGATATGTTCTCCGGTGCCCTGGTACGCATGGGAAAAGAGCTCGGCATTGCATGCCCGTATAACGAGATGACTTACAATCTCATCAAGGCATTAGAAGAAAAGAATGACGGGAAATTTGATTATGAATAGGATCAGAAACGCTGGCTGTTTCCAAATTCCGTAAGCGGTCCCTTTCCTTAACTCATCAATTGTTTTTTCCTCATTATTGTCATTTTGGGTCAAAAAAAGGGCCTTCACCAGAATAATTATTCATTCTGATGAAAGCCCTTTTTATCATTTGTATTTTCTGAGTTCAGATTATGCCTTATACAATACCCTGAGCTAACATAGCCTCTACGACTTTCTCAAAGCCTGCGATGTTTGCGCCGGCAACATAGTTGCCCTCTACACCGTAACGTTTTGCAGCGTCATCAGCTTTTGCGAAGATGTTAACCATGATGTCATGCAGTTTTGCGTCTACTTCCTCGAAGGTCCAGGACAGTCTTAAGCTGTTCTGGCTCTGCTCCAGGCCGGAAGTTGCAACACCGCCTGCGTTTGCAGCCTTACCAGGCATGAAGAGGATCTTCTTCTCTACGAACAGGTCGGTAGCTTCTCTGGTGGACGGCATGTTAGCGCCCTCTGCTACTGCGAAGCAGCCGTTTGCGATCAGTGCCTTTGCATCATCCAGATTCAGCTCGTTCTGGGTTGCGCACGGAAGAGCGATGTCACACGGAATGGTCCAGATGCCTTTGCCCTCAGTGTATTTTGCGGTCGGAACTGCATCAACATACTCTTTGATTCTGCCGCGGCGGCCTTCCTTAATCTCTTTTACAACATCCAGCTTGATGCCGTCCGGATCATATACATAGCCGTTGGAGTCGCTCATGGCAACAACCTTTGCACCGTACTGCTGAGCTTTCTCGGTTGCGTAGATTGCTACGTTACCGGAACCGGATACCAGAACGGTCTTGCCCGCCAGCTCTTTGCCGTTGTGGCTTAACATCTCGTTTAAGATGTAGATCAGGCCATAACCGGTTGCCTGGGTTCTTGCCAGGGAGCCGCCGAAGGTCAGGCCTTTACCGGTCAGAACGCCCTCATACAGGCCGGTAATTCTCTTATACTGGCCAAACAGGTAACCAACCTCTCTTGCGCCTACGCCGATATCACCAGCAGGAACGTCGGTATCTTTACCGATATGACGGTACAGCTCGGTCATAAAGCTCTGGCAGAATGCCATAACCTCACGGTCAGATTTGCCCTTCGGGTCGAAGTTGGAACCACCTTTACCACCACCCATAGGAAGGCCGGTCAGGGAGTTTTTCAGAGTCTGCTCAAATCCCAGGAACTTTAAGATGCTCTGGTTTACGGACGGATGGAGACGAAGTCCTCCTTTGTACGGTCCGATTGCGCTGTTGAACTGTACACGGTAACCCTTGTTTACCTGTACGTTGCCCTTATCATCTACCCACGGAACCTTGAAAGATACGATTCTCTCCGGCTCTACAAAACGCTCCAGGATACCAGCTTTGCGGTATTTCTCTTCGTTTGCGTCAATAACCAGCTTTAAGGAATCCAGAACCTCTTTTACTGCCTGATGGAACTCCGGCTCACCCGGGTTCTGTGCTACTACTCTCTCATAGACTTCATCTACATAAGACATAACTTTCTCCTCCTTGAGTTATCATCTTTTCTGAAAAATGACAATAGGGCACCGCCAATATCGGCGGAGCCCCATTGCTCTTTACGTATCGTAGAGATTATAACAATTTAAATTACTAAAGTCAATCCCTTCATTTCGAAACTTTTATTGCTAAAAATCATGGCAGATATGCCCTGGATTTATATTTTCATTAAGCTGTCATAACAAAATTAAGACTGTGCGGCAATTTTCTCGGCTAATTCCTGTAAGTACATCCACCGGTCCATCTTCTCCTCCAGAAGTGCTTCCTTCTCTGCCTTCTCAGTCATGAGCTGGTTCAGCTTGCCATAATTGGTAGCGGACTCTGCAATCTGACCGTCCAGTGCCTCCAGGTCTGCTTCCAGTTTTGCGATCTCATCCTCAATGGTATCCCATTCCCGCTGCTCCTTAAAGGAGAATTTCAGCTTCTTCTGGTGGGTTCTGCCGTCCTGGGAAGATTTCTTTGCGGCGGTTCCATCTGCACCATCGGCTCCAGTATCGCCTGCACCGCTGTTTCCAGATCCGCTCCGGCTTCCACCCGCGCGTCCTGCACCATTTCCGCCCAGCAGCTCCGGATGCTTCATCTGGTACGCCGCCTGATAATCCGTAAATCCGCCTTCATACTGCACCACATTTCCATCGCCCTCAAAAGCAAAGATCCGGCGCACCATGCGGTCGAGGAAATACCGGTCATGGGATACGGTGATGACAATGCCCTGGAAGCTGTCCAGATAATCCTCCAGAATTGTCAGAGTACGGATATCCAGATCGTTGGTCGGCTCGTCTAAAAGCAGCACATTCGGCGCGTCCATCAGAATCCGCAGCAAATACAGGCGCCGCTTCTCCCCGCCGGAAAGGCGGCTGATGGTAGTGTACTGCACACTGCCCGGAAACAGAAAACGCTCCAGCATCTGGGAGGCGCTGATGCTTCCGTCCTTCGTCTGCACATATTCAGCCACGTTGCGGATATAGTCGATGACCTTCAAATTCTCATCCATGGCCTCGTTCTCCTGGGAGAAATAGCCGATTTTGACCGTCTGTCCAATCTCGATGGTTCCGGAATCCGGCTGTACCCATCCGGCGATCATCTTCATGAGAGTGGACTTTCCACTTCCGTTCGGGCCGATGATGCCAACCCGGTCATTCTTCAAAAAGATATAGGTGAAATCCTTTAACAGCACTTTATTGCCATAGGCCTTGCACAGATCCTTTACTTCCACCGTAGTGCGGCCCAGACGGCTGGAGATGGACTCCATCTCCACCTCTTTGTCAAACTCCGGCGCGTCCATATCCCGCAGTGCCTCATAACGCTGGATATGTGCCTTCTGCTTGGTGGAACGGGCTCTGGCACCGCGCTGCATCCAGGCAAGCTCGGTCCGCAGGATGGTCTGGCGCTTGCGCTCGGAAGCCACCGCCATGTCCATGCGCTCCGCCTTTAACTTGACAAAGCCCTCATAATTGGTCTGATAGCTGTAGAGCTTTCCCTTGTCCAGCTCCACAATGCGGTTGGTCACGCTGTCCAGGAAATACCGGTCATGGGTGATCATCAGCAATGCGCCCCGGAATTTCTTTAAATACTCCTCCAGCCAGTCTGCCATCTCACTGTCTAAGTGGTTGGTCGGCTCGTCCAGGACCAGAAGGTCTGCCGTGGAAAGCAGCACGCTGGTCAGCGCCACACGCTTTCTCTGTCCGCCGGAAAGATGCTCCACCTTCTCATCAAAGTCATAAATGCCAAGGCGTGTCAGAATGTTCTTCGCGCTGGCCTCAATCTCTTCTCTGGAAGAAAAGTGCGGCTCGTCCCGGTTATCCCGCACAATGGCATCCAGCACCGTATCCCCGGCAGTAAACGCCGGGATCTGCGGCAGATAGCGGATGTAAAGATTTCTGCGGCGCACCACGGAACCGTCATCCGGCTCCTCCAGCCCGGCCACAATTTTCAGCAGCGTGGACTTTCCGGTACCGTTGATGCCGATGAGGCCCACCTTCTCGCCCTCATTGATGCTGAAGGCCGTATCGTCAAACAGCAGGCGCTCGGTATAAGATTTTGTCAGATGTTCGATTGTAATTAAACTCATAAGTCCTCCATGAAAGGAAAAAGGGCAGCCCCCTTCGATCCCCTCCGGGTCGCTTAAAGGACTGCCCTCTGTTATCTTGTTTTTAGTCTTCGTCTTTCTCCTCAACTGAGAATACAAAACGTTTTCTTGCCATCTCATCGCTCTCAAGGTACTCGTCGTAGGTGGTGATCTTATCGATCAGCTTACCGTTTACGATCTCCATGATGCGGTTTGCGGTGGTCTGCACGATCTGGTGGTCACGGGAAGAGAAGATCAGCACACCCGGGAACTTGATCAGGCCGTTGTTCAGTGCGGTGATGGATTCCATATCCAGATGGTCAGTCGGCTCGTCTAACATCAGCACGTTTGCGCCGGAGATCATCAGCTTGGAAAGCATGCAGCGAACCTTCTCACCACCGGAAAGAACGCGGACCTTCTTCACGCCGTCCTCACCTGCGAACAGCATACGGCCAAGGAAACCACGTACATAGGTTACATCCTTCTCCGGAGAGTACTGGGTCAGCCAGTCTACGATGGTATCATCGCTGTCAAACTCTGCGGTGTTGTCCTTCGGGAAGTAGGACTGGGTTGTGGTCAGGCCCCACTTGTAGGAGCCCTCATCCGGCTCCATCTGACCGGAAAGGATCTGGAACAGAACGGTCTTCGCGCGCTCGTTCGGTCCTACCAGGGCAACCTTGTTGTCACGGGTCAGAGTGAAGCTGATGCCGTCCAGGATCTTCTCGCCGTCGATGGTCTTGGATAAGTTCTCGACGGTCAGAACCTCGTTTCCGATCTCACGGAACGGGCGGAAGTCGATGTACGGATACTTACGGCTGGACGGACGGATGTCGTCTAACTCGATCTTCTCCAGAGCACGCTTTCTGGAAGTAGCCTGCTTGGACTTGGAAGCGTTTGCGGAGAATCGCTGAATGAACTCCTGCAGCTCTTTGATCTTCTCCTCTTTCTTGCGGTTTGCTTCCTTCATCTGTTTTACCATTAACTGGCTGGACTCATACCAGAAGTCATAGTTACCAGCGTACAGCTGGATCTTGCCGTAGTCGATATCTGCGATGTTGGTGCAGACCTTATTCAGGAAGTAACGGTCATGGGATACCACGATAACGGTATTCTCAAAGTTAATTAAGAACTCCTCCAGCCATGCGATCGCGTCCAGATCCAGATGGTTGGTCGGCTCGTCGAGAAGCAGGATGTCCGGGTTGCCGAACAGCGCCTGTGCCAGCAGGACTTTGACCTTTAACGCACCAGTCAGGTCCTTCATGAGGCTGTAATGATACTCGGTATCAACACCCAGGCCGTTTAACAGGTTGGCTGCGTCGGACTCAGCCTCCCAGCCGTTCATCTCTGCGAACTCGCCCTCTAACTCTGCTGCCTTGATTCCGTCCTCATCGGAGAAATCCGGCTTCATGTAGATGGCATCCTTCTCTTTCATAACATCATACAGGCGCTTGTTGCCCATGATCACGGTATCCAGTACGGTGTACTCGTCATATTTAAAGTGGTCCTGCTGCAGGAAAGAAAGACGCTGGCCCTGGGTGATGACAACATCACCGTTGGTCGGCTCTAACTGTCCGGATAAGATTTTTAAGAAGGTAGACTTTCCGGCACCATTCGCGCCGATGAGTCCGTAACAGTTTCCCTCGGTAAATTTGATATTTACATCTTCAAATAATGCTTTTTTCCCCACACGCAGGGTAACACCATTTGCACTAATCATTCTTTCTAACACCTTTCATAAAAAAGAGGGGCATTGTCATGTCCCTCGTCTTTTGCATCATTTATATTTTACAGGAATTTCCGTATTTTGCAAGCGCTATTTCAACGGTTTTTGCGGGAATTTCGCGGTTTTTCCACCGTTTTTCCAGCTTTGTAACTGCTTTTCCACAAAATTGCCTGTTTCAGTCCATTTTTTGTTGAAATCTGCCACTTGTTTCCCGGCTTACGCCCGCTTCCATTCGATGACTGCCGCCAACAGTGCTTTCAGGCAAAGCTCCTCCCTTTTCACCAGTTCATCCTCCAACAGGCCCCGGTTTTCATCCGAGTGCTCCACCTCTCTGGAGAAGCAGTGCACCAGATCCACAATCTGCTCTTCCTGCAATGCTGCCGCTACTGCTTTGCCTCTGATTCCGCTCGGGACTACGGACACAGCCTTTCCGCGATTTTCCGGCCTGCCCGGCAGATTCTCTTTAAGCCACTCTGCCATCAGCAGCTCTTCCACCAGGATTGCTGCCGCCACAGCCAGCTTCATCTTGCCGTATGGGTTATCATTGTAAACGGCCCCGCAGAAATAACCGAACACAAAGTACACCATGATTTGCTCCCGCAGAAGCTCCATGCGTGTGCCGTTTGCCGTAAGGAAAGCACGGCGGTTCGCCTCGTACGCCTCTTTTCCGGCTCCGTAGAGAATTTCATCCATGCCATCCCGGCGCTCCGGCCATGCAGGATCAAGGGGCTCCATCTTCTCAAACACGGTGTAAAGCTCGCTGGCTGTCTCAAAGCGGCTGTAGGACTCCAATCCTGCAGAAGCCAGGCGGTGGCAGAACCGCGCAGTACAATTATGATACCGCTTCAGCAGCCCGTCCACCTCATACAGCTTCTCATCCCTTACCCTGCGCTGCAGATCATGGGCCAGCGACAGGCACATTGCCATGCGAAGCTCACCGGACAGTCCCCGGTTTTCCAGAATCTCAAAAATCACATCCCGTGCTTCCTGCAGCTTGGTGTAGAGGAAGAAATCAAAATCCTCATCCTCGCAGCTCTCCTCTTTCTCATTCTCACTGGAGAGGAAGCGCACCGGCTCCTTTGTACCCAGAATGATCCGTGCCGCCTCAATGCAGGACAGACACAGCGACACCTCCCGCACACCGTCAAACACCTCAATATGGCGCGGATACGTCTTACAGGTCCAGCACAGACTGTCCGGTCCCATGCCAGTGTAGAGGTCGCAGAGATTGTCATCATTTAAAAACGCGCACCGGTGTTCCCGCTGCTTAAAGCACTTCTGTTTCCAGTCCACCGACTCCTTTAAACGCGCCTTCATCCCGCCTTTTGCATGACGGTACTTTTCCAGCGACTTCGGATCAATCGTAATCGCCCATCCCGCGCAGCAGGTATCCTCACAGTCCGATGCAATGCACTGAAATTTTTTATAATAATGCGGATATGTGTACAGCATAACCGTTCCCCTTCTTTCTTACAGACAAATTTTCTCACTTCGTAACTGTTCAGTACCCTCACAGTTACCTCACTTCAAATCTCGTGACGTTGTCACTCGATTGCCTCGTCGTTCGCCATAACCGTGCAAGCACGCTTCTGGCTCTCTTGCACTCGTTACATTATACCAATTTGACCCAATAAATACAACAAGCCCGGAAATCCGCTACCGCGGATTTCCGGGCCATTTTAACGCTTATAGCACCAAACTATTTTAGCATATCTCCGTAGCGTCCCAGGAAATTCTTCGTCCTCTCATTCTCGGACGCGAATACCTGTGCCGGAGTTCCTTCCTCAACGATCACTCCATCTGCCACGAAAATCACGCGGTCAGAGATATCTCTTGCGAAGGCCATCTCATGGGTTACAATGACCATGGCGATGTGCAGGTCTGCCAGAGACTTGATGACCTTAAGCACCTCTCCGGTCAGCTCCGGATCCAGTGCGGAGGTCGGCTCATCAAAGAACAGGATCTTCGGATTCAATGCCAGGGCACGGGCAATGGCCACTCGCTGGCACTGACCGCCGGACAGCTGGCATGGGTAAGCATCAGCCTTGTCTGCCAGTCCCATCTTCTCTAAAAGCTCCATTGCGGTCTTTCGTGCTTCTTCCTTATCCCGCTTCTGCACTGCCACCGGCGCGTCCATCACATTGCGAAGCACCGAATAATGCGGGAACAGGTTGAAGTTCTGGAATACCAGTCCGTAATTTTGCTGGATCTTCTTCAACTCCGGTTTGGATGCGTAAACCGCATTGCCGTTCTCGTCGTTCCATGCTGCTTTCTCACCCAGATAAATGAGTTCGCCGCTGTCCATGGTCTCTAACATGGTGGCGCAGCGCAGCAGCGTGGATTTACCAGAGCCAGACGGACCAATGATGGTAACAATCTCGCCCTCTCCTACATGCAGAGAAATATCCTGAATGACCCCAAGGTCTCCAAATGATTTTTTCACATGATTCATTTCCAGTAAGTTCATGATATTCCTCCGGTTTTATTCATAATAGGAAAGTTTCTTCTCGATCCATTCCATGACCACGGCCACCACAAGGTTGAAGATGTAATAAAATACACCGGCTGCCACGAACGGGATCATGCTGGTCTGGGACGATGCCAGAGCCTTTGCGATGGCAAACATCTCCAGAACACTGATGGTAAATGCCAGGGATGTATCCTTGACCAGGGTAATGACCTCGTTGGTCACAGATGGAAGGATCCGCTTGATCACCTGTGGCAGGATAATGCGGAAAAAGGTCTGGCTGCGGCTGTAGCCCAGAAGCTTTGCCGCCTCGTACTGTCCGTTTGGCATGGACTGGATGCCGCTGCGGTAGATCTCTGCGAAATATGCCGCATAGTTGATCACGAATCCGATCATGGCCGCGATCAGGCGGTAATTGTTGCTCTTAATCTTAATGCCAAACAGATAATAAGGTCCGAAATATACCACCATCAGCTGCAGCATCAGCGGGGTGCCGCGCATGATGGAGATGTAGGTTTTCACGATTCCCTGCAGGACCTTATTCTTCGACATTCTTCCAAACGCGATCAGAAGACCAAGGGGCAGGGAAAAGACCAGTGTCACCACAAAAATTTCTGTGCTGACCAGCATTCCTCCCGTTAATTGTGATACCATTGTATTAACCTGCATAACTTCTGCTCCTTCGTCTTCTGATTCATATTAAATGTTATTTTCCGATGGTGGTCACATCACGGCCAAACCATTTCTCGGAGATTTCTGCCATGGTGCCATCTGCTGCCATCTCGTCCAGTGCTCCCTGAACCTTATCTCTTAACTCCTCGTTGCCCTTCTTAAAGCCAATGCCGTACTCCTCAGAGGAAAGGGTCTCATCCAGGATCACATACTTGTCAGACTCGCCTCTCTGCTCGATCTGATAACCAGCTACGATCACATCCATAGCGATGGCATCTACAGCGCCCATCTCCAGATCCATGAATGCGGTATTGTAATCCGGGGTAGTCTGCAGGGTTCCGAAGGTTGCGCTTAAGTCTGCGTTATCTTTTAAAGCTGCCTCAGCGGAAGAATCGGTCTGAACCTCAACCACCTTGCCTGCCAGATCTGCCAGAGAGCTGATGCCGGAATCTGCTGCTACAACGAATACCTGGCTGTTATCCATGTAAGGAGTGCTCCAGGTGTAATCATCCTCACGGCCATTCATGGTGAAGCCGTTCCAGATGCAATCGATGGTTCCGGAGCTTAACTCCATATCCTTTGCGTCCCATGCAATCGGCTGCGGAACAAACTCAAGGCCAAGTCTGTCGGCAACTTCCTTTGCCAGTTCCAGATCAAATCCGGTATACTCACCATTATCACCCACAAAACCCATAGGCGGGAAATCCTGGTCAAAACCTACGGTGAAGGTGCCGCCCAACTCGCCAGCCTCATCTGCTGCCTCTGCAGTAGTCTCTTCTGCAGAAGTTTCCTCAGCCTTTGATGCCTCGGTTGCTGCTGCGGTGGTCTCTGCCGGTTTGCTGCCTCCGCATGCGGTCATGGATACAACCATCATACCTGCCATTGCTGCGCTTAACATTCTCTTTTTCATAATAGTTTTCCTCCTCGTTTTGTGGGGTTTTTTGTTTCAGTTCACTCCTTTTCTGAAACAAAATGCTGTACACGTACCGCGAACACGTTATCATGGTAGCATACTAAAGTGTTTCTGTCTACTCTTTTTTCGCAAAACGGGAACTCTTATTACAAAAAACCTGCTTTTGCTTATATTTTCCCACCGGGCTCAGGCATTCGCCGGACTCACTAATATTCCATTTTGCTCCGCCCACTGCACCAGTTCTTTGTTTTTCCTGTTCCCGCTTCCAAATTTCTGTACACAGCAGATCGCCTTCCCGCATCTCTTCACAGCCCGAAGTGCCTCTTCATACGTTTCTTCCCGGATTTCCTCATACGGCTGCTCTGAAACAACCTGCACCGCCAGTGCCTTTGCCACCGGATAATCCAGATCATTCTCATGCAGTACGCCTGCTGCAAAAGGAATGCCCTGGCGCTGCAGCTTCCGGTAAACCGGGATTCCGCTGCCGTTTCCGCCAATCACAAAGACCTCTGGCTCTCCGGATACCGGCGGCAGTTCCACCGATCCGTATTCCGCCTGATAGCTTTCCGCCGGAATGCCAAACAGCATCTCCATGTTTTCCGCCGTAAAGATTTCCTCCGGTGTCCCGCATTTCCAGATTTTATTTTCCCCCACGCACACAATGTAATCCGACACCTTCTGGGCCAGATCCAGCTCATGCATGGACATTAACACCGCCACCCGCTTCTCCCGTACCAGCTTCTTTAAGATGGTCAGCAGTTCCATCTTGTGCCGGATATCCAGAAACGAGGTCGGCTCATCCAGAAGAATGATCTGCGGCTGCTGGCAGATGGCCCGGGCAAGCAGGATCCGCTGTCTCTGTCCATCGCTGATCCGGGAAAAATCCCGGTCTGCCAGATCCTGCGCATGCACCATGGCAAGCGCGTCCCGCACGATCTCCCGGTCTGTTTCCGACAGGATTCCAAAACGGCCTGTGTGCGGATAACGCCCCATGGCAGCCACATCAAAACAGGTCATAAGCTCTGGCTGCGTCCGCTCTGTCATCATCACAGCCATCCGGTGGGCAATCTCGGTTTCCGGCCACTGTCCCATTTCCCGGCCGTCCAGGCTGACCACACCGCCCACCGGCTTTAACTGTCCAGCAATGCTCTTTAAGATTGTAGATTTCCCCGCTCCATTCGGACCGATCAGTGTCACGATCTCTCCGCGTGAAGCATGAATGCTGATCTCGCGGATCCAGGCCGTTCCGTCGTAGCCCGCCGCAAGATCTTCTGTCCTCAGATAGCTTTGTTCCTTCATTTCTGCGCCCCCTTTCTGCGGATCATCATCCAGATCACCACCGGCGCTCCAAATACCGCCGTCACAGAACTGATGGAAAGCTCCGTAGGCGCAAACATGGTGCGGGCAATCAGGTCACTGAACAGGCAGAACACCGCGCCGCCCAGAAAGCTGCCCGGAATCATGACGATGGGCTTTGCGGTTCCGAACATCCGCTTTACCAGCTGCGGCACTGCAATGCCGACAAAGGATACCGGTCCGGCAAAGGCCGTCACACAGGCTGATAAAATGCTGGAGAGCAGGATCAGCTCTGCCCGGAACCGTTTTACATTGACCCCCAGGCTTCTGGCATACGCCTCCCCCAGCTGGTAAGCCCCGATGGGCTTTGCCATACAGAACGAAAGGAGAAAGATTGGCAGAACCACCGCCGCCATCACCTGCACCTGATCCCAGGTCGTGCCGGAAAAGCTGCCCATGGACCAGTTGTGGAGGTTCACGATATTGGAGTCATCTGCAAATGTCACCACGAAATCTGTGACTGCGGAACAGATATAGCTGATCATGACACCGCATACCACCAGCACGGACATCTGCCGCACCCGCCTTGCGATTGCCAGCACAAATCCCATGGAGATCATAGATCCGGCAAAGGCCGCCAGGATCATGGCTGCGGAGCCCATAAAAAGCCCCTTTCCCAGAAACAGGATCATGACCAGAGCCACCACAAGCTTGGCGCCGGAAGAAATTCCCAGCACGAACGGTCCGGCAATGGGGTTTGCAAAAAAGGTCTGAAGCAGAAAACCGGATACGGAAAGTGCCCCGCCAAGCAGCGCCGCCACAAGAAGGCGCGGAAGCCGGATATCCCACAGGATATGAAATGCCGTACTCTCCCGGTCTGCCCCGGTCAGAATTGCCTGTATGTCCCGAAGGGAAAGAGAAACACTTCCCACACCAAAGCTGACTGCTGCCAGAATAGCCAGCAGAAGCAGCAGCAACAAAAATGCCAGCTGGCAGCGCACCGTTCGATTTTTCATGTTCTCTCTCCTTTCATTCTCCCTGTGTTTTTCGCCTTCTCTGTCCTGCAGTTTTCCATAAGTCTCCCACAACATTCCACTGCTTCACAGCCAGTCATGCTGCAGATCTGCAATTACCGCAGCCGGTGCAGATAATGAAGCTCTGCTTCATCCGGCGCATCCTCCGAAAGCACCGCGTGAATGTCCAGGATCATGTTTCCAAGTCCCATGGTCTCCTGGAACATATTTTTTCCGGTACACCAGACATTGCCATTCTTTACTGCCTTAAAATCAGCCAGCAGCGGACTCTTCTGCAGCAGCTCATCCAGCGTCTGCAGTTCCCCGTCTATGGTGCTGTTGTAGATCAGGCAGTCCGCGTCTTTTGCCTCCGCGTAAAAGGTTTCCATCTGCATGTTCATGGTGGAAAGGGCATTCTCGTCTGCATCTGCCGTCTGCGGCACATAGCTTCCGCCCGCCAGTTCAATCATCTTTGCCACATAATCCCCCGGCTTTCGCACATTCACCGCGCCATTGGAGGTAATGTAGAAGAAAGCCGCGCTCTTTCCGGTAGACTGGTCCGCCAGAACTGCGTCAAGCTGCTCCATCTGTTCCTTAAAAAGCTGCTCTGCCTTTTCTTCCTCATCAAACAGCACACCGTACAGACGGATCCACTCCATTCTTCCAAGGGGATGCGCCTCATAACTGGAGCGCTCCACAAACACCGGGATCTTCAACTGCTCCAACTGTGCTTTCACATCCGGCACATGATAGATCATGGTGGATTCCAGCGCCAGATCACAGCCCGAAGAAACAATCTGCTCATAATCCGGCGCGCTGTATTTTCCCGCGTAGGTGAGGCTTCCTTCTTCCATGGCCTCCTTTGCGGCTTCCACATACCAGCCAGACTCCTTCGTGCCCGACAACGTAATGCGGTCCGTCCGGTTCAGTGCTGCGATCAGATCCATAGCGGATGTCGCTGCCAGATACACATGATCCAACGGCTTCTGCAAAACGGTAATGGACGCAGGAAGTCCCTCCGGCACAGCAGCCTCCTCTGGCACCACCAGATAAGTACTATCATCCTGCACCTGGATCAGGTCATAGCCGCCGTCATAATAATCTACAGAAAACTGCTTCGCGTAGGAAAGCTCCATGCTGCGCTCCGGCTTCATGTTGCTCCAGACCGGTGCAGACACGGCACGGCCAGACTGTCCTGAACCATCCTGCTGCAATTCACCGCCAGAACCATTCCCGGATTTGCCCGCATCCTGATCCGTATTTCCGGCTTCTGCAGCCGCCTTTCGAGCATCCGCCGCATTCTGCTCCGATTCCGTCCCCGATCCCGACACCCTGCCAGTACCGCAGGCCGAAACTCCCGCCGCCAGAAACACCACCAGCGCACCAGCCAGCACGCTGCGGCGCAGCCACATATTTCCACGTTTTCTCATATTCATCCTCACTCTGTAACGCGATTCACACGCTGTGTCATCTGCTTTCTCATTCTGCCTTGATACTCGCAGAATCAAACTGCAGCGTATATTCAATCTCATGGGGCGTACTCATGGCCGTAGTATCGGCCGCCACCGCCATCTTCCGGTCAAATACGGTCACCGGAATTTCAAACATAGAGGTTTCTCCGCCCTGATTCACCGGGAGAAATTTCTCCTCTCCAACCTTCATGTAATCATAATTGGGGCTGCTCCACACCACCGTAGCCACAGCCTTCTGATCCTTTACGGTCAGCTCTGCCGGAGATTCCACAGTCACCTTGCCGGAGCCTCCCTCCATGGACACCGCCACGGTATAAGTGCCATCTGCCAGTCCCAGGCTTTCCACAGTCACCTGGGCCGCATCTGTCAGTGCGTCCGCCGGAAGGGAATCCGCCCGGAATACCAAAATCCGGTCATACCATTTTTCTTTCTTCTTGCTGAAGGCAGCGCAATCCAGTTCCTTGTCCAGTGCCTCCACCGGAACCGTAAAATGATGGCTTCCATCTCCATCTTCCTCAAAGGGGATCATCTGATCCTCAGAAGCCTTCGCAGCCTCTTTCCCGGTTCCCATAAAAAGCTTTAAGTAACCGGTACCACCCATCTTCATATCTGCAGTCATCTCGCCGTCTTTTACGGTCAACTCACATGCCTCAATCTTAAACATACTGGAACTGGAGTCCACCTGAATCTGGTACACGCCATCTTTTAACTCTGATCCGGCCACCGGTGTCATGCCTTCTGTCCCGACGCCCTGCTGCGCCGCAGTCTCATCTGCCGCAGCTACATCGGCATCAGCACTCTCCTGCGAACTGTCCTTCGCATCCGCACCATCCTTCTGCGCGTCCTGATTCTCTGCTCCATCCGCGTTTCCAGTCTCCTCCGATACCACAACCGGCTTTCCGCCCTGTGCGGGCAGTGTCTCTGCCTGATTTTTTCCACCGCAGCCTGCTGCCAGAATACTGCTTACGCATACTGCTGCCACAATTCCATATACCTGTTTTCTCATAATTTTCATCCCTATCAAAACGGGCGGCCGGAATTCCATCCGCCGCCCATTCTTTCTATCTTTTTTAATAATTCTGATTACTTCAGGCTGTCGATTGCTGCCTGTGCATGTTCAACAAACAGCTTCTGGATCGGCTCTAACTCGCCTAAGCCGCGTACCAGACAGGTTACATCGTAACCAGCCTTCTCAAACTCGGTCTTCCAGGAGCCATCCTCATCGCCTGCCATATCGTTGTTTGCATGGTCACCTGCAACGATCATAAGCGGCTCAAGAACAACCTTCTTGTACTCACCCTCTTTTACCTTCGCGATCACATCTTCCAGGCTCGGCTCTGCCTCTACGGTACCTACATAGTAGTGCTCGTAACCCTCAGAAGCCAGCATATCCTGCATCTTTGCGTAAACAGCGTTGGAATCTGCCTCGGTGCCATGGCCCATGAAGCAGATTGCGGTCTCGCCGTCATCGTACTCTGCGGTTGCCTCGGTAATGGCCTTGATCACTGCCTTAAAATCGTCATCGCTGGTTAACAGCGGCTGACCGATGGCTACTTTGTCAAATGCGTCTGAATACTGTGCTACCTCGTCTGCCAGATCGGTGTACTCCAGACCATTCATCAGATGAGTCGGCTGGATAACCAGGGTCTTCACTTTGTTATCTACAGCACGCTTTAATGCCTCGTCTACATTATCGATTGTTACGCCATCTCTGGATTTTACATGATCAATGATGATCTGACTGGTAAATCCTCGTCTTACAGAGTAATCCGGGAATGCCTCTTCCATTGCGTTCTCGATAGCGCCGATGGTAAGGCGGCGACTGTCATTGTAGCTGGTTCCGAAGCTCACTACTAAAAGCTCCTGATCCCCGATCTCATCCTGATTTCTTGTGTTGTCCATAGATGCGTCTCCAGTATCATAATTTTCTTCGTCTTCCTCCTCAGCCTCGGTCGCTTCCGTCTCTGCCTCAGTAGTTTCCTCTGCTGCCTCAGTGGTAGTCTCCTCTGCTGTGGTTACCTCTGCTTTCTCTGCCTTTCCCGCACAGCCTGCCATCATCGCAGCAGAAAGCGCGGTCACTGCAAATAACGCTGTCAGTGTTTTTTTCTTCATGATACGTCCTCCTCTAAAATGGTATGGTGTAACACCACCCGTACTGACACTATCGATTTTGGAATACTGGGACATACCACGAACAATGGCTCTGAACAACCTTACGAAACGCTTTCAAAGATCATACGGCACGACCAAGTCCTCGTGGTCTGGAATGCTCCTGTACCAACAACCGGCAGGTTTCCTGGCTCGCAGCTCAACACACATAAGATTGCCTTCCCGGTCTCCAAAAACCAGTGGCTGCCATGCCCCTCCGGCATGCGCATAATCCAATGCTCCCTGCTTACAGTGACGAGATCGCGCAGGTCTTCCACCTGCTTCCCTTTTACCCTGAGTCCGCATTTTGCGGTCCCCGGCACCGATTGCCCTATTTTCGATATGCATCCATCATACCATTCCCTCAGAGAAAAGGCAATGAAAAAGCCTTATTTTGTTGCTGTTCACGCGTTGCGCAAACAGCAACGGATTTTGCCGATGCTTCGCATTCCAAATCGGCAAAATCTGCTGCCACCATTGTATCATACGGCATTTTCAGTTCAGAAAATACCTACCCGTGTACAGTAACCTTATTTTCTCAATTCCGCAATTCTGCGGTTCAAGGTACTGCGGGAAATAGAGAGCCTGCTGCAGATTTCCTTCTGGGTCTTTCCTGCATCCAGCAGCTCCCGTATTTGTTTCAGCTCGTACGCCCTGGAGGAAATGTCCGGAAGTTCTGTTGCTGCATGCACATATCCATCATGCAGCACCGCCATTTCCAGCTGGATATTCAGTTCGTTAATTTCCATCCTCATCAGCCGCTCATAATCCGCAGGCGCTATGGCTGCTGCCGTCCTGCTCTTTTTGTAAATGCTGCAATAGTAATCCAGCATATTTTCCGTATAGCGCAGAAAAAGTTCCCGGTCTGTGTGAACCGTATGGACCGGACGCAGGCTCTGCCCCTGCATGATGTCATACAGCCTCTGGCTGAACAGTCCGGCCTGACACCGCTCCTCCAGATTCTGATCCGTGCAGAAAATGATCCGCACCGGCTCCAGGTCTCTCTGTTTTTTCCGGTTCTCGATCACCTCTGCCAGACGCTCCTGGTAGTAGATCTGCATCCGCTCCGGGTAATTGATGATGATGGTCCCGTCATGGATATTTTTCAGCAGCCCGTCCTCGCCAAACAGATATTCACACAGATAATCCTGATAAATGCTGGAGCTGTGCATGATCAGAATATCCTTCAGCTTCCGGCTGGATTCATTGTGGATCGCCTTCGCCACCAGCTCATTGATCTCCGCATCATCGGTATTCACCAGAATGATATTGCGGTTCTCCCGTGCATAAGTTCTGGCCCGTTTTAACAGCTCCATATCGCAGATATCCTCCAGAAAATCAAAGGTAATGTAGCTCCCGTTCGTAAACTGTACGGATTCCTTCTGGATCTCGCTGTATTTGCGGAAGGTAAACAGCATAGAAGCACCGTGTTCATGCTCATAGATTGGCTTGATGTTGATGATGCCGTAAAAATGATTCCGCTCAATGGCGGCTTTCATCATTCTGTTCTTCCGCTGCTGAGTGCGAAACGTCTCCTGAATGGCCTCATAAGGAAACAATTCCTGGATTCGTTTTCCGAGAAGCGGCTCCGTGATCCAGAACAGCTTTCGGAAGGACTCGTTGGCAAACAGGATATTTCCATAAAAATCGGTGTAAACCAGCGCCGTATCATTGGCATTCAAGATTCCTTTTAATTCATCATTTTTTTCTTCTATAATCCGTGAATACTGGCTGTCCGTAATCTTGGAAGCAATCAAATCGGCCATGCTGTGCATAAATGTGACCGTAGAATTGATTTTTTTAAACAAGGCTTTTCCTCTGTCCTTTGGTAAAATCAGGGCAATCACACCTATGGTCCGGTGGTCCAGGCGGATCGGCACACCCACAAAGGATTCCATCTTACAGACAAGATATTCCGGACACTGCCTGCAGCTTTCCTTGTCCCGCTTATGCTCCAGCAGGACGTCCTGATTATCATAAAATACTTCCGCCATCAGCGAGCCGATTTTAATATCCTGATACAGGGAAAAATACTGGAACGCACTGCCGATCACATTCATGTCCGCATCCGTGATAATAACATCGGTTTCCAGGACATCTGAGATAGCCCGCGCGAAATCATCAAATTCTGTCTTTAACTCACCCTTATACTTCATAACACACCCCACATCATGCAGAAAGGTCCGGAAAAGCACCTGCACGGCTTTTCCGGACCTTCCCAAGGACCTCATCCTGTTATTTTGTATACTCAGCCGCGATCTTGCGGATCAGCTCTAATCTCTCCGGAGCAATATCAGAAGAAATGGTGCAGTCAGCACCGATTGCTACGCCCTTTGTACCTGCCTCATCGAGGATCTTCTTAATCTCAGCTCTTAACTCTTCCTCGGTTCCGGTATAGAGGATGCTTCCCTCTGCATTGTCGAAGCCACCAATTACCGGCTTGTCGCCCAGAATCTTCTTGCCTTCGCCAAGGGTAATGCCCTCAGAATATACAGCCCAGTTGTAAGCTGCTACCGGGTAATCCTTATACCAGCTTAAATTGTTGGTATATTTTCCGTATCCGCAGATATGGAGAATAGTCTTAGTAGAAAACTCGTTGATGTAGTTTAATACATCCAGATCCAGCGGCTCTACCAGTTTCTTGTGGCCCGCATGGGTCAGCATCTTATCCTGTACACACTGTACGCTGTAGTAAATGCCGTCGATGGAAGTCTCCTCAAACAGCTTCTTAACCAGAATCTTGGTATCCTCCGCGATGCATCTTGCGGCCTTCTCCATAACCTCCGGGCTCTCGTGGAACAGTCTTACGAATTTCTTGAAGTCCTCATCGTACTCCTCGAAACGAAGTCTAATGTACTGGAGCGGAGAGAAGATGTTGTAGTATTTGTATACATCATCACCGGCATGCTCACAAATTTCTTTCACATACTCAACCTGCTTGGTGATCCACGGATGATCCGGGCCAACGGACTCTACCTTGTCCAGATCCTCAACGGAAGTGATGGTCTTGCGGCATACAGACGGATGACCAAAGAAACCATCCGACATGATCTTTAAGAAATCTGGTTTTACTTGATCGATGTACTTTTTCTGCTCAGCCACTACGGTGTTGTAGATTTCCGGATCAGCTCCGCTGTAATGGTTATGGAAGGATACGAAATGATGCCAGAAGGCAACCGGTACTCTCTCCTCGGTCTCGTTATTTAAAAATGCGTCAATTACCGCTTTTCTATCGTCTTTCATACAATTCTCCTTTTCTTTCACCCGTCTGGAAATCCAGTGGATTCTTCCGTCATTGATGTTGTTCGGAATGGAACAGTCAGCGCCCATGATGTAGCCGCGGTGTCCGTTTTCCTTAATGAGCTGGTCTACAAATTTGCAGACTTCCTCTTCGCTTCCACTGTCGATCAGGGTCTCCGGGTTGTTGTCAAAGCCGCCCAGTACACACTTACCCGGGAACAGCTTGCGACCTTCCTCAATGGTAACGCCCTCTGTAAAGGTTGCCCAGTTATAAGCCTTTGCCTTGTAATCCTGATACCAGCTTAAATTGTTTTTGTGGTGCGCGTATCCGCAGATATGGAGAATATTGTAATCACTCAGCTTATTTGCGGTCTCCAGCACGCCAATCTCGGTCGGGCGGATCAGACGGTCATAGGTTGCACGGTCATACATACTGCTCTGTACATTCTGTACGCAGTAGTAAATACCGTCCAGCTTTGTCTCGGTCAGAAGCTTTGTCACCAGGATCTCCAGATCCTTCTGAATCTCCATTCCGGCTTTGTGAAGCTCCTCCGGGAAATGCTCTGCAAGATATACAAAGCGGTCATATTTCAGGTCATAAAAATCCAGACGGATACGAATAACCTGCAGCGGCGCGAATACATTGTAGAATGTCATGACCTTATCGCCAAACAGGTCTACCAGACGGCGCACATGCTTTATCTGCTCCGTAATCCACGGATGATCCGGGCCGATGCTCTTGATGGCAAGAAGATCTTCCGCGGTCTCCAGGTTGTTGTTCATAACTGGCGGATATCCCATGAAGCCCTCGTTCATAAGCTTCATCATATCCGGCTCGATGGTCTCAAAATAGCGTTTGTGGCCTTCTACGATCTTGTCCAGAAGCTCCGGACGCTCCAGTCCCTGGAACTGGTCCTTTCCAAGTACAAAGTGATGCCAGAATCCCATTGGGATCCGGTATGTCTCTTTATTGTCCATGGCATCTTTCAGAAGCTGCCTTCTATTCTCGCTCATATATACTGCGACTCCTTACTTTTATTATTCAGTGATCTTTCCTGCTGCGTAATCCATCAGAGTAGCGATCTGGTAGGACATGGTAACTGCGCCCGGATCCAGATGGCCCAGTCCGCGGTTTGCCTGATAGCTCGCGCGGCCCCGGATTGCTTCCATGTTCTTGGTATTCTCGGCGCCGTCCTCTGCTGCCTTCTTTACCAGCTCACATAACTCTGCAGTCGGGGTTCCGTTTGCCAGGCACTCCTCGTATTTCTTAACGGCCGGTGCCAGGGAATCGATCATGGTCTTATAGCCTTCCTTTGCCTGTCCTCTTGCAACAATGGCATCCAGCATTGCTTTCAGGACCGCGCACAGGTCAGCGTCATGAAGAACATCTTTCTCCTTTAATACCTTTGCGGCTGCAATGTAAGCGCTGCCGTACAGTACGCCGGAGGAACCGCCGATGACAGACATCATGATCTTGCCGATTTCCTTGAACTCATCGGAAAGTCCCATAACCTCCAGACGGTCGATGTTCTTTACCAGATTCTCAAATCCCATGTTGATGTTGGTCCAGTGGTCTCCGTCACCGGTAATGCTGTCCAGCTCGGTGATATAATCACCTTTGGAATGAATCAGGTCGTATGCCAGTTTGATGTATTCTGCGTAATCCTTTGCGGTTAAAGTAAAGCTCATCTCTTATTCCCTCCCTCAGATTTTCAGTGCCGGGGTGTCACACGGAGCATCCAGCAGTTCCTTCAGTTCATCATCCAGTTTCATCAGGGTAACCGATGCACCGGTCATATCAATGGAGGTGCAGTAGTTGCCTACAAAAGTACGGTATGCCTTAATGCCCTTCTCTTCCAGAATCTTCTGAACTTCCATGTTCAGGATGTAAAGCTCCATCAGCGGAGTTCCGCCAAGTCCGTTTACTAAAACTGCGACTTCGCTGTTCGAATAATCATAATCATCCAGAATACGTCCTACCAGAATCTCGGCAATTTCCTTTGCTGTTTTGATCTTGGTGGTCTCAATACCCTTTTCGCCATGGATTCCCATGCCGATTTCAATCTCATCATCCGCGATCTGGAAGCCAGGTTTGCCGACTGCCGGAAGGATGCACGGTGTCATGGCAACACCCATAGTGCGGATATTGCGTATTGCCTTCTCTGCTGCCTCTTTTACCTCAGCCAGGCTTGCCCCCTGCTCTGCCTTTGCGCCTGCGATCTTATGTACAAAAACAGTTCCCGCGATTCCTCTTCTGCCGGTTCCTTCTTCTCTGTCCGGAACAGCAACATCATCTTTTACGATAACCTGCGCAACCTCGATGTCATCCATCTCTGCGAGGTCTGCGGAAAGGCCAAAGTTCATGATATCACCGGAATAGTTCTTGATTACCATCAGTACGCCTTTGCCGCAGGAAACCTGCTCAATAGCACTTCCGATACGGTCCGGGCTCGGGGAAGAGAATACGTTTCCGGAAATAGCAGCATCCAGCATGCCCTTTCCTACAAAGCCTGCGTGCAGCGGCTCATGGCCTGCGCCACCGCCGGAGATGACTGCAACCTTATCGGTCTTTTTCTCTTTTCTGCTGATGACCTCCATCTTTGGTGTGTAAACCAGCTTATCCGGATAAGCTGCCTGCATGCCCATCAGTGCCTCACTTACTACATCAGTCGGATTGTTGATAATCTTTTTCATAACATACATCCTTTCATAGTTTTTGCCTTATGCCATACCGAGATAAGCTTTCTTTACCATCGGATCATTTGCAATGTCGCTGGCCTTGCCAGACATACTTACGAGACCATTCTCCAGTACATAGGCTCTCTGGGAAACCTGAAGCGCCATATTCGCGTTCTGCTCAATCAGAAGAACCGTAACCCCCTGTTTGTTAATCTTTTCGATCATGCCGAAGATCATCTCTACAAAGTTCGGAGCAAGTCCCAGGGACGGCTCGTCAAGCAGGATCATCTTCGGGTTTGACATCAGTGCCCTTCCTACGGCCAGCATCTGCTGCTCGCCGCCGGATAAGGTACCAGCCAACTGCGTGGTACGCTCTTTCAGACGCGGGAATAATGCGTAAACCCTCTCGTAAGATTCCTTAATCTGATTCTGGTCTTTTACGATGAACGCGCCAATACGCAGGTTTTCTTCTACGGTAAGCTCCGGGAACACCTCACGTCCCTCAGGAGAAATGCCGATTCCTGCTTTTGTCATTGCATGCGCAGGTACATGCGTGATATCTTTTCCGTCAAATGTGATCTGACCGCTGCTCGATTTCACGATGCCAACGATAGAATTCACAAGCGTTGTTTTTCCGGCGCCGTTACTGCCGATGAGGCAGACGATCTCGCCCTCATTTACTTCCAGGCTGATTCCCTTCAGGGCATGGATCGCGCCGTAATTAGTATGCAGATCCTCAATCTTTAGCAGCATTATTCGAACCTCCCAGATATACGTCGATAACCTTCTGATTCTTTGCGATCTCTTCCGGAAGTCCTTCCGCGATCGGTTTGCCATGGTCGATTACGTAGATGCGGTCTGAAATATTCATAACCACGCTCATATCGTGCTCGATCATCAAAACGGTATAGCCCTGTTTCTTAAGGAGCCGGATAAATTCCATCAGCTCATGGGATTCCTGTGGATTCATTCCGGCTGCCGGCTCATCCAGCAGAATCAGCTTTGCGCCGGTAGCAATCGCGCGCGCGATCTCCAGCTTTCGCTGGTCACCATAAGGCAGGTTGGAAGCGTAATCATCTCTTCTGTCATAGAGCCCTACTTCCTGCAGAACCTTCAGCGCATTGTAGGTGATTTCATCTTCCTCGTCCTTAAATTTCTTTGTTCTGAAAATAGAAGAAAAGAAATCGTACTTTGTTTTGATATGCGCGCCCACAAGCACGTTCTCAATGACCCGCATATCCGAGAAAAGCCGGATGTTCTGGAATGTTCTGGAAATACCCTTTTTTACAATATCTCTGGGGTTCATGCTCTGGATTTCTTCACCCTTGAACCTGATCGTCCCCTCATCAACCTTATAAACACCGGTCAGCATGTTGAATACTGTAGTCTTACCTGCTCCGTTTGGTCCAATGATACTGATGACCTCGCCCTCATGAACCTTGAAGCTGACGTTCTCTACCGCAACAATACCGCCAAATCTTTTCGTTATTCCGTTGACCTCTAATAACAAATCTTCTCTAGCCATTGTGCCTCCATCCGTTGCCAGTTCGTTCTTTTTATGCGTTTGCTTCTTCGCCGCTTAACTTTGTCTGAACCTTCTTTGATAATTTGTAAGGTAAAGAAGATTTCCAGCCCAGCAGTCCTTCCGGACGGAAACGCATCATCAGGACTAAGATTACTCCATAAAGAACGAAGCGGTATTTCATAAGGCTTCTTGATACCTCCGGGAAAGCAACCAGCACAATTGCGCCTACATACATGCCTCTGAGGGTACCCATTCCGCCTAAAATAACGATACTTAAAATCAGGGTTGAAACATCGAAGTTGAATGTATTCGGATCGATATAACCGATCAGGGAGGAATACAGCGCTCCGCCCAGTGCGCAGATCATAGCGGAAATGACAAACGCCAGGATCTTGTAGCCTGTGATGTTGATTCCCATCATGGTGCTGGCCATCTCATCGGTCTTGATCGCGCGGAGTGCTCTTCCGGTCTTGGACTGGATGAGGGACTTGCAGAACAGGGAGATCAGCACGATCAGGATCAGGATCAGAAAATACATTCCGTTGTTTGCCACGGTCAGCTTGATTCCAAAAATCTGCGGCTTCGGAATATTTTTGACGCCCAGAGTACCGTTGGTCACGCTCTGCCAGTTCATCAGTATCATCTTGACGATCTCACCAAATCCCAGGGTGATGATAGAAAGGTAAGTTCCGGTTACACGTAAGGTCGGCAGTCCGACTAATACACCGATGACTGCTGCCACCAGCATGCCTGCCAGCATAGCCGGGAAAAAGGACCAGCCAAGCGTTACGGCCAGGAGTGATGCCGTATAAGCGCCGATTGCGACAAATCCCGCATGGCCCAGGGATACCAGGCCGGTATAACCGGTCAGGATGTTAAGGCCGAGACCCAGAATCGCGTAGCATCCGATTTTTGCGACTACCGTCAAAAAATACTGGTTCTTTACCACAAACGGCAACGCAATAAGAAGAACAGCCAGAACTCCCCAAAGGATCTTTGCGTTCTTCGCTGTAAACTGTTCGAACGAAGAAAGCAGTGTACTATTATCTTTTTTCATCTTTATCCTCCAAGTTTCGTCACTGTGTCTTATACCTTGGTGATGCCCTTCTTACCAAACAGGCCGTTCGGACGAATGATCAGCACCAGGATCAAAATGATAAACGCTACAGAATCGCGGTAGGTAGAACCAAAGAAGGTAACTGCCATACACTCGGAAACACCAATGATCAGGCCGCCCAGGATTGCGCCCGGCAGACTTCCAATACCGCCAAGAACCGCAGCCGCGAATGCCTTTAAGCCAGCCATGAAGCCCATGTTCGGGTAAACGATCTCATAGTAACCGCCAACCAGGGCGCCTGCAAGGGTTGCGGACACGCCTGCAAGGAAGAATGTAAAGCTGATAACAAAGTTTACATCAATTCCCATCATTTTTGCTGCCTTTGCGTTCTGCTGGCTGGCTCTCATTGCAAGGCCGATCTTGGTCTTGAATACAATGAATACCAGAATGAGCATCAGCACGACAGAAACCACACACATCATGGTCTGAGTCATGGTGATAGAGATCCCGCCCAGTTTTACCATGCCGTAGCCGAAAATGTTCGGGAAGTTTCTTTTCTCAGAACCAATGAAAACGATCAGAAGGTTGGTGATAATGTTGGAAATACCGATGGTGGTAATCAGGGACGCGATAGGCGGTGAACCTTTTTTACGAAGCGGTTCCAGCGCAATCTTATCGATCATGATTCCCAACGCGCCTGTTACTAACATACTTAAGAGAATCCCCGGTACAATGCCGAATTTCATGCTGACAATGAATACCATTGCAATTTCTGCTCCGAAAGCATAAATGGAACCATGTGAGAAATTGACCAGTCGAAGGATTCCGAATACGAGCGAATAGCCGACAGCTATTAACGCATATCCCATTCCCAGGGCTAAACCATTAAAAACCTGTTGAGCAAGCATTTTGGCTCCTTTCAATGATACAAGGAGCAGGAAAGCACGCTTTCCTGCTCCCTTAGATGTACTTACATGGATTGTCGCTTTTGTTTATTTCATTTTCACGAACTTGCCATCTTCGATGGTTACTTTTACGAATTCCTTATCTACATCACCGTTGGAGTCAAACTTGGTCTGACCGGTAACGCCCGGATAATCAACTTTGTAAAGCTCATCTTTTACTTTATCAGACTCGGTGGTACCTGCATTTTCGATTGCGGTAAGCAGCATGCCTACGGAATCGTATGCCTGAGAGGTCAGTGCAGACGGTGCAGCTCCATAAACATCGGTGTACTGTTTTACATATGCCTGAATCTCAGGATCATCAGAATCTGCGAAGAAGATAACCGGGAAGCATACGCCGTTTACTGCGCTTCCGCCCAGCTCCAGGAGCTGCTGGCTGTAAGCGTTGGAGAACGCGATGATGGAGACATCCGGGTTAACCTGTTTGTACTGTTTTGCAACCGGTGCTACCAGGTTGTACATACCACAGCAGATAACTGCCTCTGCGCCAGCGTCGTTCAGTTTTGCGATTGCTGCGGAGTAGTCATCAGAACCTTCCATAACTTCCTCGTGAGCTACTACGGAAACGCCCTGATCGCTCATGCCACTGATGATGTCGGTGATGATCTTGGAGGTGTTGGTTCCCCAGTCAGTCATGATGGAGATGATGCCGATTTTCTTCTTGCCAAGGTCATTGACTGCGATATCTACACTTGCGCCGCCCTCTTTGGAAATAACGGTGTTATTTCTGAAGATGTAGTCACCGATGGAAGAATAATCCGGGTGAGAGGAAGACGGGGAAATCTCAATAACGCCATTCTCCTGATAAATCGGAGCTGCTGTCATACATACGCCGGAAGCGAAATGTCCGATCACGCCGGCAATGTTGTCTTTGTCAGATACGATCTTCTGTGCGATGGTGGTTGCTTCCTCGGAAGTGTTCTTGTCGTCGTACTCAACGATTTTTACTTCTCTGCCAAGGCATCCACCGTCCTCGTTCCACTTCTCTGCCATTAACTTTGCTGCGTTGGCGAAGCCGATACCGTACTCAGAGTTATCGCCGGTCATCGGTGCTGCTACCGCAATGGTAATTGGATTGGAAGTGTCCAGATCACTGCTTGCGCCCTCTGCTGCGGATGTGTCAGCTGCTGCCTCTTCCTTCTGTGCTGCAGTGGTATCCGGAGTGCTGCTGCTCTGAGAACCACCGGAGCAGGCTGTTGTAAGTGCCATAGCTGCCGCGAGTGTCAGTGAAACTGCGAGATTTCTTTTCTTCATACTTTGTTCCTCCTTATTTTATGGATCTTGTTGTCCAAATTTTCATTTTCGATGTTTTAATTTTACAATTTTACGTCAATAATGTCAACGTTGTTTGTGCATCTTGTTTAGCTTCGTGGTTTCTGCACGGTTTTCATTTGTTTTATTTGTATAATTTATTACATTCTCACAAGGTTCTTTCCTATGTTTGTCTCATTTTGAGACATGGTGGATCATGGGTCCGTAAATGAAAGCGGCTATTCTTCAATGAATGTTCCTCCTGTCCTGTCATTATGAAAAAAACCGCCATGCTCCCGTTTCCAGAAGCATGACGGCATTGTCTCCTCGCTGCAGTTTTTAATTATGTCAGACAAATCAAAATTCATCGTTGTATATTTTATACATCATTTATTTTTTTCTGTCAAGAATTCGAGGAGTAAATTATTATCTTTCTATTTACCTACCAATTTACAGGTTTTTGTTTCCGAAACCGGCCCTTTCCGTTCCGGTTCCCGGGCCAGTTTCCGGATGTACGGAATGACCATTGCCGCAGCGACCATCAATGATGTTACTTCGGCCACGGGAGTTGCCCAGGCCACACCGCGAATTCCGAATACGTGGTTAAACAGGATCATAAACGGCACATCCACCGTTCCCTTGCGCAGCATGGAAAGAATAATCGGCTGTCTCTTTTTTCCGGTGGCCTGAAACACGGTCAGCGCAAAAAACGTCATGGCCGTCATGGGACTGGCAGAACAGATGATGCGCAGGAACCGGCAGCCATAAGCTACCGTCTCACTGTTGTCGATGAACAGCCTGCTCACGGCAGCAGCCTGTGTATACAAAAGCACCGCAATGGCCAGCGCCACGCCAAGGCTGAACACAAACAGGGCACGGATCGCATCCAGCATGCGCTTTTTGTTCCCGGAAGTATAGTTATAGCCGATGAGGGGCAGCGTTCCCTGGGTAATCCCCTGTCCCACGGCAAATGCCAGCATATTGAGTTTTTTTGCAATTCCCATTCCCGCTACAGCCACACTGGAATAACCGGCAATGATATGATTGAGCACGGTATTGGAAACCGTACCCATCATGGAAATGAGAAAGCTTGGCAGTCCTACGCTGATGACCTCCGCCGGAATGTGTTCCCCAAGCGTATACATTCCCGGGGAAAGCGTCAGCACGCTGACACCCCGTATTTTCCAGATAAATGCCAGAAAATAGAACATGGCCGTGGTGTTGGAAATCAGTGTCGCAACCGCCGCTCCAGTGATCTGCAGATGCAGTCCGTAAATGAACAGCGGATCCAGCACCATGTTCAGAATGCCGCCAAATGCCACGCCAAAGCTTGCCTGCCTGGAATATCCTTCTGACCGGATCAGATGAGCCAATGCCGGATTCATGACCGTTGGCAGCGCGCCCAGACCAATTGTCCAGAATAAATAGGAAGACGCCATGTCACAGGTTTCCTCATTGGTTCCGAGAACCGGTAAAAGTACTGGTCTTCCAGCCAGAACCATCAGGCCATACAAAACAGAAACCGCTGCGGCTGTCCAGATACAGAATGCGCCGCAGCGCGATGCCTTTTCCCGCTCCCCTGCTCCCAGAAACCGGGAAATGAGGCTGGCGCCGCCCACACCAAACAGGTTGGAGAGTGCCGTCATAAACATAAACAGCGGCATGGCCAGCGTTGCCGCCGCCACCTGTTTCGGATCCCCCAGCTGGCCGATAAAAAACGTATCCGCCATATTGTAAATAATGGTAATGATCTGACTCACCACAGTTGGCACAGCCAGTGTCAGGATGGCCTGGGTCACCGGCATACTGCGAAACAGTTCCTCGTTATTTTTTCCTTTTCCCATGTTAAGAGCACCTCTTTTCTCCCTGCTTCAGGCTGTCTATGTAACACTGCACCGCAAAATGAAAACTGTCCTCCACCGATGCCGGATAGTGGGAAAAGAATCCCTGCTCCTCCTGGGACACAAACCCATGAACAATGGCCCTGAACAGCCGACGGAAATGAATGTTCTCCTCTTCCTTTAAATGAAACTCTTCCAGCATCTTTTTTAAGGGATCTGTAAACAGAACCGCAGCGTCATCCCGCACCTGCTGATTTTTTGCTGACATGCTCATGATCAGTCCGTACAGCTCCCTGTGCTCCTTCGCAAACCTGCGGTATGTGTCTGCCAGCCGGCGCACTGCATCTTCCCCATGCGCTCCTTCCATTGCCTGCATCTCCACCTCTTTCTGAAGGCACAGGCCATACCGGCATACCTCCGCCAAAAGTGTCTCCATATTATCCACATGATTATAAAGCGATGCCGTCTTTATCCCCAGGTCCTCCGCCAGAAGTCGCATGGAAAAGACTTCCCTGCCCTGTTTTTCAATCAGCTCCGCCGCTGCCTTTACCACAGCGTCCGGATTCAGTCCTTTGTGCGCCATATTTTGTTCCCTCCCGCAAACTAATTATATTAGTTTTATTGTAGACTAATGTTATTAGTTTTGTCAATATCTGATTATCCTTCGGGGCATATGTTCCGCAGCTCACGCAATTCTCCCGGCTCCTGTTTTTCCTGGCACACAAAAACGCCCCGGACGCGTTTTACATCGCATCCGGGGCGTTCCCATTTTTCTGTATTTTATTTTCCGTAGTAAGCTCTTAAGTACATTTCCTTGATCTCGCTCATAAGCGGGTATCTCGGGTTAGCGCCGGTGCACTGGTCGTCGAATGCCTGCTCTACCATAGCATCCAGAGTATCCAGGAAGTACTTCTCATCTACACCGTACTCAGCAATGGTCTTCTTCACGCCGACTGCAGCTTTTAACTCTTCGATCTTATCAATGAGCTTCTTCACAGCTTCTTCATCATTCTTTGCCTGAATGCCTACGAAGCGCGCGCACTCTGCGTAGCGGGCCATGGTGTGCGGATACTGGTACTGGGAGAAGGTTCCCATCTTTCTCGGGCACTCAGCAGAGTTGTACTCTACTACCAGAGAAATCAGCAGCGCGTTTGCGATACCGTGTGGCAGATGATGAAATGCGCCAAGCTTGTGGGCCATGGAGTGGCAGACACCTAAGAATGCGTTTGCGAATGCCATACCAGCCATGCAGGAAGCGTCAGCCATCTTGCTTCTTGCCTCTACGTTGCTGCCGTCATTGTATGCAGTCGGCAGATACTCGAATACATTCTTCATAGCCTTTAATGCAAGGCCGTCGGTGTAATCAGTTGCCATAACAGAAGCATATGCCTCCAGTGCGTGGGTCAGAACATCCACACCGGATGCGCTGGTTAAGCCCTTCGGCTGGCTCATCATGTTATCGGTATCTACGATGGACATATTCGGAAGCAGCTGGTAATCTGCTAACGGATACTTCACGCCGGTCTCCTGATCGGTGATAACCGCGAACGGAGTCACCTCGGAACCGGTACCGGAGGAAGTCGGGATTGCTACAAAGTAAGCTTTCTCGCCCATCTTCGGGAAGGTATAAACACGTTTCCGGATATCGATGAAGCGCATTGCCATGCCCTGGAAATCTACTTCCGGATGCTCGTACATTACCCACATGATCTTACCTGCATCCATTGCAGAACCACCGCCCAGCGCGATGATGACATCCGGCTGGAACGCAGTCATAGCCTTAGCACCCTCAATGGCATTTGCCAGGGTCGGATCCGGCTGTACGTTGGAGAAGCACTGGTAAACAATGCCCATCTCGTCCAGTTTATCGGTAATCGGTTTTGTATAGCCATTCATGTACAGGAAGGAGTCGGTTACGATGAATGCTCTTTTCTTGCCCATGACATCTTTCAGCTCACTTAAGGCTACCGGCATGCAGCCTTTCTTAAAATATACCTTCTCCGGTGCGCGGAACCACAGCATGTTTTCTCTCCTCTCAGCAACAGTCTTAATGTTCAGCAGGTGTTTCACGCCTACGTTCTCAGAAACAGAGTTGCCGCCCCAGGAGCCACATCCCAGTGTCAGGGACGGAAGCAGTTTGAAGTTGTACAGATCACCGATACCACCCTGGGAAGACGGAGTATTGATGAGGATACGGCAGGTCTTCATGGCTGCTGCATGTTTTGCCATCTTCTCTTTCTCGTTCAGATTGATATAGAGGGAAGAAGTATGGCCGTAACCACCATCCGCAACCAGACGCTCTGCTTTTGCGATGGCCTCGTCAAAATTCTGGGCTTTATACATTGCCAGAACCGGAGACAGTTTCTCATGTGCGAACTCTTCACTGATATCTACAGACTCAACCTCACCGATCAGGATCTTGGTATCCTCCGGAACGGTAACACCAGCCATCTGCGCAATCTTGAAAGCGCTCTGGCCTACAATCTTCGCGTTCAGGGAACCATTGATGAGGATTGTCTTTCTTACTTTCTCGATCTCATCCGGTTTTAAGAAGTAGCAGCCACGGTATGTAAACTCTTTCTTAACTGCCTCATAAACCGGTGCGAGAACCGTTACAGACTGCTCAGATGCACAGATCATACCATTATCAAAGGTCTTGGAATGGATGATGGAGTTTACAGCCAGCTTGATGTCTGCGGTCTCGTCGATGATGGCCGGAGTATTTCCTGCGCCTACGCCCAGAGCCGGTTTACCGGAAGAATATGCTGCCTTTACCATGCCTGGACCACCGGTTGCCAGAATGATATCTGCGTCCTTCATAACGGTGTTGGTCAGCTCCAGGGACGGAACATCGATCCAGCCGATGATGCCCTCCGGTGCTCCAGCCTTTACAGCTGCATCCAGAACCACCTTAGCGGCTGCGATGGTGCAGGCTTTTGCACGCGGATGTGGGGAAATGATGATGGCGTTTCTTGTCTTTAAGCAGATCAGGGTTTTGAAGATTGCAGTGGAAGTCGGGTTGGTAGTCGGGATAACGGCTGCAACCAGGCCAATCGGCTCTGCGATCTTTTTGATACCATATGCCTTATCTTCTTCAATCACGCCACAGGTTTTCATATTCTTATATGCATTGTGGATGTGCTCTGCTGCGTAGTTGTTCTTGATTACTTTATCCTCTACAACGCCCATGCCAGTCTCTTCCACTGCCATTTTCGCTAACGGAATACGCATCTGGTTTGCTGCAATTGCTGCTGCATGGAAAATCTTATCAACCTGCTCCTGAGTGTAGGTAGCAAATACCTTCTGTGCCTCACGCATAGCGGCCATCTTTTTTTCCAGCGCCTCTACGTTGTCGATGATTTCCGGAACTGCTGTCATCTCTTTCTTTGCCATGTTTTCTTATCCTCCAACGGTTTTTAAATGGGGTTTATAAACTTCTTGATTTTATTGATATTTCTTTAACAATTGAACCTGTTAGTATTATATCACTCGTTAAATAATTGTCAATATTTTTATTCTTATTTTATGATCTTTTTTCTGTACATATTTTGTATACAAAAAACAGGCAATAACAGTCAGATGCTTCTGCTGCTATTGCCTGTTCACTACACTTTATTTACCTATGCCTCTGGTTTTCTCTCCTTATAGCCAAGTGCCTGCTCCAGAGCTTCCTTCTCTTCCGCACCAAGCAGAACCTCGGTTTCGCCACGCTCCACATCCTTCAGGTACAGATAACACCCCTCCCGGCTATGAACTGAATTCAGCACAAAACCAGTGTTGGTATAATCCAGCATAGCCAGGGCAAAGCTCAAATTTCCACCCATACCTTTAAACGCGTTATACTTCACAATTCCAATTTTCTGGAATGCGGCACGGCTGTTTTTGTTGGCCGTACGGATAGAATCCTTATTATAACGGTCCTGGGACTGCAGATCAATGATGGCATTCATCTGATCCACAATCATATTTTCCATGGTTTCCGCGTCTTTTCCCCGCATAAAGAGGTCATACCGGCGGTAAAGCTTTCTCATGTTAATCAGGCACAACACCGTCACAACCAACAGAATCAGGGTCAGAACCGCCGATGCGATCAGCAGATACACCGGATCAAACCCCAGATTATTTAAAATACTTCCTTCCATATTAATACATTCCTGTCCTTCCGTTTTTCACTATACCGGCTGGATAGATTCAATCAGTTCTACAAGACGCTCCAGCTCTGCCTCGGAGTAATACTCAATTTCAATTTTACCCTTGGACTTATCCTTTCGGCTGATATTAACCTTGGTTCCCATAACGGTTTTCATCCGGTTTTCCATGTCCTGAAATACCAGCTCAACTGCTTCATCCACCTGGGATTTTTTCTTTTCCTTTTTCTCTTTACCCAGCAGCTTCACTGCCTTTTCTACCTCGCGGACGCTCATGCGCTCCGCTTCAACCTTCTTTGCCAGCTCCAGCTGCTGGTATGGATCTGCCACAGCCAGAAGTGCTCTTGCATGTCCGCTGGCAATGCGTCCTTCTACCAGCATCTGCTGTACCTCCGGAGCCAGATTTAACAGACGCATACTGTTGGTAATGGTGGTACGGTTCTTGGAAACCCGTTCCGCAATTTCCTCCTGCTTTAAGGAAAACTCCTGCATCAGGCGCTGATAAGCACGTGCCTCCTCAATTGGATTTAAATCTTCCCGCTGCACATTCTCAATCAGCGCAATCTCCATGGCCTGCTGTGGACTGTACTCCCGGATTACAACCGGAATGGTCTTCAATCCGGCCAGTTTTGCGGCTCTCCATCTTCGCTCACCGGCAATGATCTCGTAGCTCTCGCCCTTTTTCTGAACCAGAAGTGGCTGTAACACACCATATTTTCGAATAGAATCTGCCAGTTCCTCCAGCTGTTCCTGATCAAATGCTTTTCTCGGCTGATCCTGATTCGGTTCGATTTCAGAAACCTTCAGTTCCAGTTCGGTCTGAGCCGGCTCTTCCTGTTCCGGCTTTACTGCGAATGAAGATGCAGACTTTACGGTTTCTTCGGTTTTTTCAGAAACTTTTTCGATTTTGCGCAGCGGTTCTGCTGTTATCTGCTTTTCGCTTTCCTGCGCCTTCTGATTCAAATCCGTGTTTTTTACTTTTCCAACCTCAGAGTCGGATTTTTCTGTAGATTTTTTCCCATTCTTTTTCTGTATTCTTGCGCTGTTTTTTTCAACAATCCGATCGGCACCATTTGCCATTTTTCTGTCGGCTGCTTTTTCTTCCGCAATTACTTCTTCTATGGTATCCTCGCCGAACAATGCGCCGAGTCCTCTTCCTAATCCTCTTTTTGCTCCTGCCATCTCTATTCTTCCCCTCTGCTAATTACTTCTGCTGCCAGCATCCGGTAACTCTCCGCTCCGGTCGAACGTGTATCATAAATATTGATCGGCTTACCATGGCTTGGTGCCTCTGCCAGTCTTACATTTCTTGGAATGATAGTTTTGTAAATATTCTTATTTAAATGTGCTTTTACATTTTCAACCACCTGCAGAGACAAGTTGGTTCTCGCGTCATACATGGTAAAGACAACGCCTTCCAGTTGCAGCTGCGGATTCAGTTTTTTCTTTACCAGTTCCACGGTCTGTAAAATCTGGCTTAATCCTTCCAGTGCATAGTATTCACACTGAATTGGCACTAACACAGTATTTGCTGCAGTCAGTGCGTTGATTGTCAAAAGGCTCAGGGACGGCGGGCAGTCAATGATAATATAGTCATAATTGTCCTCTACCTTCTCCAGTTCTCTTCTGAGCAACGATTCCTTGTTTGGAACATCCAGAAGCTCAATCTCCGCTCCTGCAAGATTTACATCCGAAGGAAGTACATCCAGATTCTCCTGAACCTCCTTAATAATACATTCCTCCAACGTGCATTCCCCGACTAACAATTCATATACCGTCTTGTCCATATAGCCTTTTTCAAAGCCCAGACCGCTGGTTGCATTTCCCTGCGGATCAAAATCCACTGCCAGGACCTTCTGTCCCGCTTCTGCCAGACACGCAGATAAATTAATCGCTGTCGTGGTTTTTCCCACGCCACCCTTCTGATTTGCAATTGCAATGATTCTTCCCATAGTATCATCCTTTATCATTCTGTTTTGTAACTGTTCCGTATCTCCCAGTCACATCATTTCATTTTTAGCAATGAAATTAGTATAGCACACTTTTTTTGCTTTTCCTATTCTTTGTCTTAAAATATATCGGTAAAAATACATTCTTTTGTGTTTTTTCCATGTTTCACGTGAAACATCTATTTTAGCATCCCTGTTTCATATTTTTATTTGCGCAATTTCGATGTTTCACGTGAAACATCTTTTTCATATTATAATTCCGGTTCTGTATTTTTCTTGCATCTTTTACGAAATAATACTATACTAAACATATGCAAAACGTATGTCTTTGCAAGGCAAAAAAGGAGGTACTATGAAAGCCAAAAACAAATTACTCACGCTCCTTATTCTTTCTGCCGGCGCTGCTGTCACCACGGCAGCTATCAACAAAGCAATTCAGGTCTCTGCCGTTTCTAAAAATCTGCTGGCAGAACCAGAACCGCTCTGTTTCAAATGGCGTCTCGGTAATGTTTATTATACAAAAGAAGGAACCGGAAAACCGCTTTTGCTCATTCATGATCTGGATACCATGACCTCTGGTCATGAGTGGAAACAGCTAATCCCACTTCTTCGTAACGAATATACGATTTATACCATTGATCTGCTTGGATTCGGCCGTTCTGAAAAAGCTAACATGACATACACGAATTTTCTGTATGTCCAGATGATCTCCGACTTTATTAAATCCGAGATTGGACACCGGACCAGCATTATTACATCTGGCGAAGCAGCTTCCATCCCACTGATGGCATGCGCCAATAATCCAGATCTCTTTGATCAGATCATGGCCATTAATCCACTCAGTCTGCTTGACTTCAGTTCCATTCCAGGCAAAACTGCCAAAATGTATAAGTGCATGATTGAGCTTCCTATTATTGGAACGCTCCTGTATCACATTGCAAGCAGTAAAAAAATGATCACAGAAGAACTGGTAACAAAGAAACTTTTCAATCCGTATTCTGTGAAATCCAGCTATATAGATGCCTGCTATGAAGCCGCCCATCTCGGTGCTTCTCCAAAATCGACATTTGCTAGCATCCGCTGTAACTACACCAAATGTAATCTGGTAAATGCACTAAAGAAAATTGATAATAGTATTTATCTCGTTGGTGGTTCCTGTGTAGAAAATATAGAAGATCGTTTAAATGAATATAAGGATTATAACTCTTCTATCGAAATAGTCCTTGTTCCAAAGACGAAGGGACTTCCGCATCTGGAGCAGCCAGAAAAAATTGCAGAACTTGTAAAGACATATTTTTGTTAAACGATCATTGTAATTCTTACTCATGTTTCACGTGAAACATTTTATATTTATGCTGTTTTACCATGCAACGATGTTTCACGTGAAACATGGGTTTTATTTTACCAAGAAAAGGAGACATTTCATATGATTCAGTTCAATCACTTTAATTTCAACGTTTTAAACCTGGAGAAAAGCCTGAAATTCTACAAAGATACGCTGAACCTGGAGCCGGTCCGCGAAAAAGAGGCTGCTGATGGTTCCTTTAAACTGGTCTATCTCGGTGATGGCACCAGTGATTTCACTCTGGAGCTCACCTGGCTCCGCGACCGCACTGAACCATACAATCTCGGCGAATGTGAATTCCATCTTGCGTTCGTAACCGACGAATATGAAAAGCTCCATGAGCAGCACAAACAGCAGGGCGTCATCTGCTACGAAAACAAAGCCATGGGAATCTACTTCATCTCCGATCCGGACGGCTACTGGATTGAGATTGTGCCCGCGAAATAAAAATTAGGGGACGAAATCAATAAAAGGGCCGGGCGTACGAGGAATCGCATTCTTACATTTTCACATATCCGTTGTTTGCTTGCTTTCGCTGACACGAGTTCGCTTGTGTCGGATTAACATCCGCCACATTCGGACGCGTGTGCTCAAGATGCAAACACCTGGATATGAAGAAAATTCCAGAATCCAATTCCACGCACGCCCTACTTTATTGGCTCCGCTAGGAAAAGAATAGTGGCTGCAGGCATGTATTGACTTTGCTCAAAAAGTAAAGTAGAAGTTTCTGTATGGTGTTCCCGGAACTTCGGACCTTATTAGCTATTCCTTTAAATTACTATTTACTTCCCGATCGGTTCTTTCGACGGCACACCTGCTTTTCTCGGATATTTTTTCGCCGTTTTCACAATCTTATCAATCACCACCAGGCTTCGGTCTGCTTCAGCTCCGGTCAGTTCGAAGCGGATCACATCCGCAATGCTTCCGCCAAGACTCTCGATTGCCTTTGTTCCCTGCTCCAGTTCCTCGTCGATTTTACCGGATTTATACGGAACAAACGCACCCCCTACCTTTACAAACGGCAGGCAGTATTCAGAAAGTGTTGCCGCATTGGCCACGGCACGGGATACACAGTAATCATACTGCTCCCGGTATTTTGCATCCCGTCCAAAGTCCTCTGCTCTTCCGTGAATCGTCTCCACATTCTGAAGTCCCAGCTGGCTGATCACTTCGTTTAAGAATTTAATTCGCTTATTCAGAGAATCCAGCAGTGTAATCTTCAGATTCGGAAATGCGATTTTTAACGGAAGTCCCGGAAAACCTGCACCGGTTCCCACATCGATTGCCGATATCTTTCTTCCATCCTGAAGCGGCACTGCCTTTACCAGAGCCAGACTGTCAATAAAGTGCTTGCTTACCACTTCCTCCAGTTCCGTAATTCCGGTCAGATTCATCACCTTGTTCCATTCCACCAGCAACTCATAGTAGCGGTAAAACTGCTCCATCTGCTGCTCTGACAACGAAATCCCCAACTCCCGGGTTCCCTCCGTCATCTTATCCACAAAAACCTGTTCCATAATCCCTCCTATGTGGAATATATTTATTTTGAATGCCGCATCTGCTCCAGATGTACCAGGAGCACCGAAATATCAGCCGGGGACACACCGGAAATACGGGATGCCTGCCCAATGGACGCCGGCTTGTACAGATTCAGCTTCTGCACAGCCTCGCGCCGCAGGCTGTTTACCGTACTGTAATCAAAATCCGGATCCAGTTTCTTCTTCTCCAGCTTCTTAAACTGTGCCACCTGCTGCTGCTGCCGCTTTAAGTATCCTTCATATTTAATATTTATGTTAACCTGTTCTGCTGTATCATAAGAAAGCTCCGGCCGTTTCTCATCAATTTCAGTTAACATAAAATAGTCAAGCTCTGGCCTACGCACCAGCTCTGCCAGGGTTGCTCCCGTCTTTAACGCGGTACTTCCGTGACGTTCCAGAAACGCCTGCGTCTTCGGATTGGCACCTACATTGGTCTTCTCCAGACGTTCTACCTCTGCCTGGATATCTTTTTCCTTCTGAAGCACTTTTGCATAGGTCTCATCATCCACCAGACCAATCTCATGGCCGATTCCGCGCAGGCGCAGATCTGCGTTGTCCTGACGCAGAAGTAAGCGGTACTCTGCCCGGGAAGTCATCATACGGTAGGGTTCATGGTTCTCCTTAGTTACCAGATCATCAATCAGAACACCGATATACGCCTGAGATCGGTCCAGAATCACCGGTTCCCGTCCCAGTACCTTCATAGCTGCGTTTACACCTGCCATGAAGCCCTGTACCGCTGCCTCCTCATAACCGGAGCTTCCGTTAAACTGGCCGCCGCTGAACAGTCCCTCGATGGCCTTAAACTCCAGAGACAGCTTTAACTGTCTTGCATTGATGCAGTCATACTCAATTGCGTAAGCATTTCGCACGATCCGCACATGCTCCAGCCCCGGCACGGTGCGGTACATGGCATACTGCACATCCTCCGGCAGAGAGCTGGACATGCCGCCCAGATACATCTCGTTCGTGTAAAGTCCCTCCGGCTCAATAAATACCTGATGGCGGGTCTTATCCGGGAATTTTACAACCTTATCCTCAATGGACGGGCAGTAACGTGGGCCGGTTCCCTCAATCGCGCCGGAAAACAGCGGGGAACGGTCCAGATTATCGCGGATGATCTGATGCGTTTCCTCGTTGGTATAGGTCAGCCAGCAGGAAACCTGCTCCTTCTGCACCGACTCCGGATCCGTAGAAAAGGAAAACGGAACTACACGCTTATCTCCAAACTGCTCTTCCATCTTGGAGAAATCAATGCTGCGGCGGTCTGCCCGGGCCGGAGTTCCGGTCTTGAAGCGGAACATTTCAATTCCGTTTGCAATCAGGGAATCCGTCAGATGATTGGCCGGCTGCAGGCCATTCGGGCCGGTGGCATTGCTGACATCACCGTAGATGCAGCGTGCCTTTAAGTACGTTCCGGTGGCCAGTACCACAGCCTTTGCGTGATACACTGCCCCGGAGTAGGTCTTCACACCGGTAATCCTGTGATCTTCCACAATAATTTCAGAAACCTCCGCCTGGCGGATCGTCAGGTGATCCGTATTCTCCAGCGTATGACGCATCTGACGGCTGTAATCCTGTTTGTCTGCCTGCGCACGCAGGGAATGGACCGCCGGTCCCTTAGACTCATTTAACATTTTAGACTGGATAAAGGTCTTATCAATATTTTTTCCCATCTCGCCGCCCAGGGCGTCCAGTTCCCGAACAAGATGGCCCTTGGAGCTTCCTCCGATATTCGGGTTGCAGGGCATCAGGGCAATGCTGTCGACACTCACTGTAAACACAATGGTCTCCAGCCCCAGTCTTGCGCAGGCCAGTGCTGCCTCGCATCCTGCATGACCGGCACCGACCACTACAACATCATATGATTCTTCTAAATATGGCATAATTCTATTCCTTCCAGCTTTGCTGCAATTTTTTTCCGACAGCCAGACTGTCTGTGTAATGCTTTCCAGACAGCCTGGCACCCTTGCATTCCTTTGTATGCTATTTACCCATACAGAATTTTCCAAAAATCTCATTGACCAGATCATCTTCCACCGCTTCTCCAATGATTGTTCCAAGCTGCTCGTACGCATCCATCAGGTCAATGGTCAGAAAATCCTCCGGCATCTGATTTTCAATACTCTGTTTTACCATATACAGGCTGTTCAACGCATTCTGAAGCGCTGTCTTGTGCCGCACATTGGTAATCAGGACTTCATCATTAAAATCGATGCTTCCTTCATAAAAGAGATTCTGAATCGTTTTCTCCAGTTTGTCAATACCGGTCTCCTCTTTTGCAGAAATGGAAATCACCGTCTTTCCGGTCTTCTCCTGCAAAAGTTCCTCGCTGATCACCGTTTCCAGATCTGTCTTGTTTAACAGCACTACCGCCTTCCGGTCACGGATCAGGTCCATGATCTGGGCATCATTCTCATCCAGCTCCCGGGAACCATCCACAACATAAATGATCAGGTCCGCCTCATCTGCTGCCACCTTTGCCCGGTTCACACCGATCTGCTCCACCACATCATCGGTTTCCCGGATGCCGGCCGTATCAATGATATTTAAACTGATGCCATGCATGCGGATATGCTCTTCCAGCGTATCCCGGGTCGTTCCGGCAATATCCGTCACAATGGCGCGCTCCTCTCCAAGAAGTACATTCATCAAAGAAGATTTTCCCGCATTCGGCTTACCCAGGATTACCGTACGAATTCCCTCAGAAACCACTTTTCCGCTGTCCGCGGAGCGTACCAGCCTTTCCATCTCTCCGGTCATATCATCCAGCTTTCCGGATAATTCCGCCTCATATCCATCCAGGGAAATATGCTCCGGATCGTCTAACGCCGACTCAATAAACGCGATCTGATACAGAATCCGCTTCCGTAAATCCTTCACTTTTTTCGATACAGAGCCCTTTAACTGGCTCACGGAACTTTTCACCGCATAGTCATTCTGCGCGTTGATCACATCGATCACGGCCTCTGCCTGGGACAGATCGATCCGTCCGTTTAAAAAGGCCCGTTTGGTAAATTCTCCCGGCTCCGCCGGTCTTGCTCCATATTTGATTACTGTCTCCAGTATTTTTTTCATCACCAGGACACCGCCGTGGCAGTCAATCTCCACCGTGTCTTCCGCTGTGTAGCTGTGCGGTCCCCGCATCAGCATCACCAGCACCTCATCCAGCATCTCATCTCCGTCATGGATCATTCCATAATAGATCCGGTGGGATGGTGCCGTATTCAGATCAAAATTTGCCTTCTTTCCTGCAAAAATCCGGCTCACAATGGAAACCGCCTGGTCTCCACTCACCCGGATGATTCCGATTCCGGAACTGCTCATGGCCGTTGCAATGGCCGCAATGGTATCTGAACTTCTGTCTTTCAGCATGTTTTCCTCCGACTCGGCCTTCCCGGCCAGTCACTCAACGAACGTTTTCCATTCTACCCAATGTGTATCATAAATGCAAAAGCGGATGCCAGGTGGTGGTCAGACCACTACCAGACACCCGCCTGCACGTTATTGCTGCTCCCATGTCATACAAACAGCAACGTTACTGTTCACGCGTTGCGCAAACAGCAACGGATTTTGCCGATGCTTCGCATTCCAAATCGGCAAAATCTGCTGCCACCACGATATCATACGGCATTTTCAGTTCAGAAAATGCCTACCCGTGTACAGTAACACAGCAACATCTTTCTGCTTTGCTCATACGTCCGCACATTGCAGACCGCACAAGTTCTTACGCCTCAGTTGGTGCCGCTGTTTCTTTCTTCTCAGCTGCAGCCTCTGCCTTTGGCGCTTTGTTCTCCGCATTTCTGTTTCTTCCGCGATTATCACGGCGGGAACCGTAACGCTCTTTTCTTCCGCCTGCCGGAACCTCTTTCTTTAAAGAAATTACCACATGACGGAACGGATCCTCACCCTCACTCCGGGTCATAACATATTTGTCGTTCTGAAGTGCGGAGTGAATAATTCTTCTCTCATACGGATTCATCGGCTCTAAGGATACCGGATGCTTGGTCCGTTTTACCTTGTAGGAAATGTTCTTAGCCAGAGTCTCCAGCGTTTCTTTTCTTCTCTCACGGTAATTCTCGGTATCAAGCTTCACTCTTAAGTAGCCTTCGGTCTCCTTGTTTACCACAAGGCTTACCAGATACTGTAAGGAATCCAGAGTCTGTCCGCGCTTTCCAATGAGGATTCCCATGTCGTCACCCTCCATGGAAACCAGAAGTTCCCGGTCACTGGCATTATATACCGTCTCAATGGAAACCTGCATACCCATAGCGCCAAACACCTGATTCAGGAATTCCTTTGCCGCTTTCTTCACTGCTTCCTCATTGATCTTTACTGTTTTTTTCGGTGCCTCTTCTGCCAAAACCTCTCCGGCAGCTTCCGGCGCTGCCTTCACCTCCGCCTGCTTCAGCGCCGGCTTTTCAGAAACCGGCGCTTTCCCTGCCGGAAGTTCCGCCTTTGCGTTCTCTGCTTTCTTTTCAGCCTCTGCTTTTTTTGCGGCTTCTGCCGCTGCGGCCTTTCTGGCCTCCTCGGCTTTTTTCGCCTCTTCCGCTTTCTTTGCTTCTGCGGCTTTTTTTGCCTCCAGCTTTTTCGCCTCGGCTGCTGCCTTCTCTTCTGCCTCGCTCATCACATGAGCACGGATGATACAGGGTTTCTTACCAAAGATGCCAAGCAGACCTGCGCTCTCCTTCTGTACCACTTCATAATGAAGATGCTCACTGGTCGTCTGCAGCTCAATCAATGCTTTTGTGATTGCCTCGTCCAATGTACTGGCAGAGATTGTAATCTTTCCATCCATGGTGCTACCCCCTTATTTATTGTTGTATTTTTCGTTGTATCTGGCAACCATGTTGGCCTTGGATGCCAGACTGCCCGGCTTCGCATCCTTATTGTAATAGCTGTTGGACGCCTCCACCTGCTTTTTGCTCTTTTCAAGCTTCTCAGCGCGCTCCGCCTCTTCCCGTTCCTGAACTGCCTGCATATGCTTTAAGCTTGCAGTCGCGTTCTGGTTTACCTTCTGCGGCGGAAGGCCTTTTTTCGCGCGTTTTTTGTTTGCCTTTTCCACGTTCTTGCGGATCAGCTCGTCCATATCTACCTTATTCAGGTAAGAGTTTACAACCAGCTGCTGCAGTAACTGGAAGGTACTGCTGGCTACCCAGTAGATACCGATTGCTGCCGGGAAGGTAAAGCAGAAAAATACAGACATCAGCGGCATGGTTACATTCATGCTCTGCATCATCTGAGAGCTCATATCTTCCTCGTTGTTCTTCTTCGGCTGGGTTGCCATCATCAGCTTGGTGCTGGCGTACTGGGTCAGACCTGCCAGGATCGGGATCAGCCATGCCAGGCTCGGCACAAAGCTTCCGTTAAACGGGTTGGATGCCAGATTGATGCCCAAGAAAGTGTTCATTCTCTCGATGGTAGCTGCATTGTTTGAAATCACATCTGCCGCATTCGGGAATGCCTGAGCCAGATCTCCCCACTGAGCCGGATTCAGCTTGTAGAGAATATCAACCATCTTGTTGGCCAGAGCCTCGCCGGTCACACCGGTTAAGTCCCCGATCGGGTTAATGCCTGTTAACGAGATATTGTGGTCCGTCGCAAACTGAAGCAGATTTGCCGCAGCGCCCTCGCTCAGGGCAGACGCGGAAGAAGTTCCGGTCAGTGCGTAAACCACATTCATAAAATGTTCCTTTACCGGCATCACATAAGCCGGGATGCAATAGATCACGCGGTACAGCGCAAACAGGATCGGCATCTGGATCACAAGCTGGAGACATCCTCCGGTCATGGATGTGCCGTATTTCTCATAGACAGCCTTTGTCTCCACATTCATCTTCATCATGGAGTCGTTGTCTTTTTTGCCCTTATACTTTGCCTGAATAGCCTGAAGCTCAGGCTGCATGACAGCCATCAGCTTGGAAGCTTTCTGCTGCTTGATCGTCATAGGGAACATCAGTAATTTCACAACCAGGGTAAATAAAATAATGGATAAACCGATGTTAAGCACACCAAAGGAATTGGTGAACGTAACGAGTACATTCAGGATCCATCCCAGAATCTGGGAGATCGGACCAAGAATCGCCCCATGAACCTTCGTTAATACTAAGAAATCCAATGTGCTACCTCCTCATGTGTTACGGAACTGGATCATAACCGCCTTCTGCCCATGGATGACACCGCAATATCCTCTTCACAGACAACCATAAACCTTTCACCACGCCGTACCTGGTAAGTGCCTCAATGGCGTATTGGGAGCACGTAGGCGTGTAAATACAGTGAGTTCTTACTTTTAACGGGGACAAAAAAATCTGATACCCGCGTATCATTAATATAAGAAGCTTTTTGATCAAACCTGCAATTCTGTTAATCATATTCTCACTTCGATTCTTTTTTTATGTTATGCAGTCCGCACAGGTGCATAAATGCACGCTCAATTGTCTTATAATCTGAGTCTTTTGCGGCAGCGCGCGCTACCACGATGATGTCTAATCCCTCTTCCAATGTGTCCCTGTTCAGCCGGAAACTCTCCCGCACCAGCCGGGCCAGGTGATGTCTCACCACGCTGTTTCCAACTTTTTTACTGACTGAGATTCCAATCCGGGACTGGGTTTTCTCAGTTTTTCTTACATACATGACCAACTGTCGGTTGGCATAGGATTTCGCAGTGCGGTAAATTGCCTGGAAATCAGAATTTTTCTTAATACTCGGAAATCGTTTCATCTCTTTACCATCTTATTATAATACAAAAGGCCACAATTTCTTGTGACCTTGATTCATTAAGCGGATAATTTCGCTCTTCCCTTTGCTCTTCTTGCAGCTAATACTTTTCTTCCACCTGGAGTACTCATTCTAGCTCTGAAGCCATGAACTTTGGATCTCTGTCTGTTCTTCGGCTGGAAAGTCATCTTCATGTTGCGGCACCTCCTTCTTTACATCGCTTATTTGATTGAACACATTACGACTATTTTAATTAAACATCTTCTCAATTATATAGAATTCATGCGGGTTCGTCAAGCCTTTTCTTTAAAAAAGAATACACGGAAAATCCACAAAAAATCAAAGTTTGCAAAACGCTGCACACATACCAGGTGTTGATATTGTGAATAAGTTATCCACAAGTTGTGGATAAGTCTGTTGATAATTTTCACAAAACAGCGAAGATTTTTCGGTTTTCATTGAAAATCAGCGGTTTATGGTATACAATGTTTCTAGATTGGGTGCTTTCGCGTATCCACAAACAGGCCCATTTTTTTCCACACAGCCTGTGGAAAAATTGATTAAATACAGGAGACTGAACGAATGTTAGAAACACTGAAAGAAAAATGGAATGAGATACTGAAATATTTAAAAGAAGAATATGACATCTCCGATGTCTCCTTTGACACCTGGCTTCTTCCGCTGGAAGTCTATGCCCTGGAGCAGCCGGGAAATATCGTAAAAATCATCGTTCCGGACGCCAATTTTCTCGGATATATTAAGAAGAAATACAGCACCATGCTCATGGTATCCATCGCGGAAATCACCGGCATCAAGTGTGATTCCGTCCAGTTCCTTGTGGAAGAAGACATTGTTCCGGAGCCTGCTGCCACAAACCAGCTCATCCAGAACAATACCAACACCGTCAGCCCGGCTACCTTACAGAATGCCAACTTAAATCCGAAGTACACCTTCGATACCTTCGTGGTTGGTGCCAACAACAACCTGGCCCACGCCGCATCCCTGGCTGTGGCCGAGTCTCCGGGTGAGATTTACAACCCGCTTTTTATTTACGGAGGCGTAGGTCTGGGCAAAACGCATCTGATGCATTCCATCGCGAACTTCATCTTAAAAAACAATCCGAAGGCCAAGATCCTTTATGTTACTTCCGAGAAGTTCACCAACGAGCTGATCGATGCGATCCGTAACAAAAACAACATTTCCACCACGGAATTCCGCGAAAAATACCGCAACAACGATGTCCTTCTAATCGATGATATCCAGTTCATCATTGGTAAGGAAAGTACCCAGGAGGAATTTTTCCACACCTTCAATGCGCTTCACGAAGCAAAAAAGCAGATCATCATTTCGTCCGATAAACCGCCGAAAGAGATTGAAACGCTGGAAGAACGGCTGCGCTCCCGTTTTGAGTGGGGCCTGACCGTAGACATCCAGTCCCCGGACTACGAAACCCGAATGGCGATCCTCCGCAAAAAAGAGGAAATGGAAGGTTACAATATAGATAATGAAGTAATCAAGTACATTGCCACCAACGTCAAGTCCAATATCCGTGAGCTGGAAGGCGCGCTCACCAAGATTGTTGCCCTTTCCAAGCTGGAGAAAAACCGTGAGATCGACATTGAACTGGCTGAAAAAGCACTGAAAGACATCATTGCGCCGGGCGACAAGCAGGAAGTAACCCCGGAATTCATCATCCAGATCGTTGCCGATCATTTTAACCTTACTCCGCTTGATATCATGTCCGCGAAGCGCAGCAAGGAAATCGTTTACCCACGCCAGATTGTCATGTATCTGTGCCGCACTATGACAGAAACCGGCCTTCAGAATATCGGCAAGGCACTGGGAGGCCGTGATCATACTACCATTTTGCACGGCATCAAGACCATCAGCGCAGATCTGGAGAAGAATCCGTCCCTCCAGAACACCATCGATATTCTAAAGAAAAAAATCAGTCCGCAGTAGCATTTGGTTGACATAAAACATGGAGCCGCCTGCTTTCCCACTTATTCACATTTTTCTGTGGAAAAGCAGTGGATTTCATGTGGGCAAACTGTGGATGGTTTTCAGGACAAATTTCCTCATTTTTTCACATGTGGATAACCTCCAGATATTCCAGATGATTCAGGAGAGTTTTCAACATTCTTATTCACGCCCGGAAATCCTTTTATTTTCTGGGCTGAACAGGCTTTTACACAAATCCACATCCCCTACTACGATTACGACGGAATTTTATTTTATATATCTTTAAAAAGACTCTGAACCGACAGAAAGGAAGTTATCAACATGAAGCTCGAATTCAAGAAAGACGCTCTCTTAAATGGAATCAACATTGTATCCAAGGCGATTCCGTCCAGAACGACCATGTCGATCCTCGAATGCATTCTCATTGACGCCGATGCAAGTGAAATCAAGCTGACCGGAAACGATATGGAGCTGGGAATTGAGACAAAAGTAGAAGGTTCCATTCTGGAACGAGGCAAAATTGCGCTGGAAGCAAAGCTTTTTTATGAAATTATCAGAAAATTACCGGACGGTGAGACCCCGGTTGTCATTACTTCAGACAATCGTTTCAATACCGTCATCGAATGTGAGAATGCTGTATTCAATATTCAGGGCCGCGACGGCGAGGAATTTTCCTATCTTCCTTACATTGAGCGCGACCAGCATATCAGTCTGACCCAGTTTACCTTAAAAGAGGCGATCCGTCAGACCATTTTTTCCATCTCTCCGAATGACAGCAACAAGATGATGGCAGGCGAACTTCTGGAAGTAAAAGATGATTTTCTCAAGGTGGTTTCCCTGGACGGACACCGGATCTCCATCCGCAACATTCAGTTAAAGGAACATTATGATAACCATAAGGTTATAGTACCGGGCAAAACCCTCTCCGAGATCAGCAAGATTCTGACCGGTGACAACGAGAAGGAAGTTCTTATTTATTTCAGCAAAAATCACATTTTGTTCGAATTTGACGATACGGTTGTGGTTTCCCGCCTGATCGACGGAGAGTATTTCAAGATTGACCACATGCTTTCCAGTGACTATGAGACCCGCGTGAAGTTAAACAAGCGTGATTTCATGGACAACATTGACCGCGCCATGATCCTGATCCGCGACAGCGACAGAAAGCCGATCATCATGAATGTGGAAGACAACAACGTGAATATGAAGGTGAAATCTGCCTTCGGTTCCATGAATGCCAATGTACCGGCGCACAAATCCGGCAAGGACATCATGATCGCGTTCAACCCGAAATTCCTGTTAGATGCGCTTCGTGTCATCGACGATGAGGATGTGGAGCTTTATATGATGAACCCGAAGTCCCCATGCTTCATCAAGGACGAAGAGGGAACCTACATCTATCTGATCCTGCCTGTAAACTTTATCAACGAGGCATAACACGGCGTTTAGAAAGGAAAATTATGGAAACCATTAAATTAAGAGACGAATATATCAAGCTGGGCCAGGCTTTAAAGGCAGCCGGCTTATGCGAATCCGGCGTAGATGCCAAGTACGCCATTGAGGACGGCCTGGTAAAGGTAAACGGAAACGTAGAGTATCAGCGCGGCAAAAAACTCCGCGACGGAGATGAAGTAACCTTTCAGGGAGAGACCATTCGGATTACATTATGATCATAGAGTCCATTGAGCTTCAGAATTACCGGAATTACGACCAACTACATATGGAATTTTCACCGGGTACCAATATCCTTTACGGAAACAATGCCCAGGGAAAGACGAACATTCTGGAGGCTGTCTATGTCTGCTGCACCACCAAGTCCCATCGCGGCAGCAAGGACCGGGAGATGATCCGCTTCCAGAACGATGAATCCCACATCAAGCTGACGGTGCGAAAGCGCGATGTGCCCTATCGCATCGACATGCACTTAAAGAAAAACAAAGCCAAGGGCGTGGCCATCAACGGGATTCCCATCCGCAGGGCCAGTGAATTGTTTGGCATTGTGAATGTGGTATTTTTTTCGCCGGAGGATTTAAACCTGATCAAAAACGGTCCGGCGGAGCGGCGTAAATTCATTGATCTGGAGTTATGCCAGTTAAACAAGCTGTACGTCCATTCCCTGGTGTCCTACAACCGGGTCCTGCTGCAGCGCAACAAACTGCTCAAGGAGCTGTTCTTCCATCCGGAGTATGAGGAAACACTGGATGTGTGGGATATGCAGCTGGTACAGTATGGAAAAGAAGTGATCCGGTTCCGGGAGGAATTTATCGGACAGCTCAATGAGATCATCTGTGAGATCCACCGGAAACTGTCCGGCGGCAAAGAAACCTTAAAGATCGTGTACGATCCCAACTCTGCGGCAGAAGATCTGGAGGCCGGCCTTGCGAGAAGCCGCAGTCAGGATGTAAAGCAGAAGACAACCCTTGTGGGCCCGCACCGGGATGACATCGGATTTTATATCGGTGACATTGACATCCGGAAGTTTGGTTCCCAGGGCCAGCAGCGTACCGCGGCGCTTTCCTTAAAGCTTGCGGAGATTGAGCTGGTAAAGAAACTGGTACGCGATTATCCCATCCTGCTTCTCGATGATGTGCTCTCAGAGCTGGACGGGGAGCGGCAGAATCATCTTCTGTCTGCTATTGACCACATCCAGACCATGATCACCTGTACGGGACTGGAAGATTTTGTAAACAACCGTTTTCAGATGGATAAGCTGTTTTGCGTTGTAAACGGGACGGTGACCAGCGAAAACTGATGATATATTTTTTATTTTTTGACTAGGAGGAAACAACATGAGTGCAGAATACGGAGCAGACCAGATTCAGATTCTGGAAGGGCTGGAAGCGGTCCGGAAGAGACCTGGTATGTACATTGGCAGCACTTCGTCCAGGGGCCTGCATCACCTGGTTTATGAAATTGTAGATAATGCAGTAGATGAAGCCCTGGCTGGCTACTGTGACCGGATTGACGTCACCATCCATGAGGACAATTCCATCACAGTACTGGATGATGGACGCGGCATTCCGGTCGGCATTCAGAAAAAAGCCGGAATCCCGGCGGTGGAGGTTGTCTTTACCATCCTGCATGCCGGCGGCAAGTTCGGCGGTGGAGGATACAAGGTATCCGGCGGCCTGCATGGCGTAGGCGCGTCTGTTGTAAATGCCCTTTCCACCTGGCTGGAGGTTCGCGTTTACCAGGACGGCAAGATTTACCAGCAGCGCTATGAGCGGGGCAAGGTCATGTACCCGTTAAAAGTAGTCGGTGAGTGCCCAGCAGACAAACATGGAACCGAGGTTCATTTCCTTCCGGATCCGGAAATCTTTGAGGAGACCGTGTATGACTTTGAGGTTCTGCGCATCCGCCTTCAGGAGACTGCGTTCTTAACCAAGGCCTTAAAGATCACCTTAAAGGATGAGCGCGAGGAGAAAAAAGAAAAGGTATTCCATTATGAGGGCGGCATCCAGGAGTTTGTCACCTATTTAAACAAGGGTAAGGCAGCGCTTTACAACAATGTCATTTACTGTGAGGGAACCCGCGACGGTGTGTTTGTTGAGGTTGCCATGCAGCACAACGATTCCTATACCGAGAATATTTATACCTTCGTTAACAACGTCAATACACCGGAGGGTGGTACGCATCTGGCAGGTCTGAAAAATGCCCTGACCAAGACCATCAACGATTACGCCCGCAAGAATAAGCTTTTAAAGGACAGCGAGCCGAACTTAAGCGGTGAGGATATCCGTGAGGGCTTAACTGCTATTGTCAGCATCAAGATCGAAGAGCCGCAGTTTGAGGGTCAGACCAAGCAGAAGTTAGGAAATAGCGAGGCTATGGGAGCGGTAAACAGCATCGTCAGTGAGCAGCTTACCTATTTTCTGGAGCAGAATCCGGCAGCAGCCAAAACCATCTGTGAGAAATCGGTTCTGGCACAGCGTGCCCGTGCGGCAGCAAGAAAGGCCCGCGATTTAACCAGAAGAAAAACTGCCTTAGAAGGCATGGCACTTCCTGGCAAGCTGGCAGACTGCTCTAATAAAGATCCGGAAAAATGCGAGATCTTTATCGTAGAGGGAGATTCCGCAGGCGGTTCTGCAAAGACTGCCCGCTCCAGAGATACCCAGGCCATCCTTCCGCTGCGAGGCAAAATCTTAAACGTAGAGAAGGCGAGACTGGATAAGATCTATGCCAACGCCGAGATCAAAGCCATGATCACCGCCTTTGGTACCGGAATTCACGATGATTTCGATATTTCCAAGCTGCGTTACCACAAGATCATCATCATGACCGATGCGGATGTGGATGGCGCGCATATCAGCACCCTGATGCTGACCTTCTTATACCGCTTCATGCCGGAGCTGATCAAGCAGGGACATGTATACCTGGCACAGCCGCCGTTATACAAGCTGGAGAAGAACAAGAAGATCTGGTATGCCTACAGTGATGAAGAGCTGGCCCAGATCATCAAGGAAGTCGGCCGTGATAATAACAATAAGATCCAGCGATACAAAGGTCTGGGTGAGATGGACGCAGAGCAGCTCTGGGAGACTACTATGGATCCGGAGCGCCGTATCCTCCTGCGCGTCAACATGGACGATGATGTGGCATCCGAACTGGATCTGACCTTCACCACCTTAATGGGTGATCAGGTTGAGCCGCGCCGTGAGTTCATTGAGGCCAACGCGAAATACGTACAGAACCTGGATATCTGATGCAGCATGGGAACATGCGGCAGGAAAGCGTGGCAGCATGCGCTTTCTGATGGAATGAGACAACAAGGAGAACAATATGGAACCAAATATTTTTGATAAAGTTCATGATATAGACTTGAAATCCACCATGGAAAAGTCCTATATCGATTATGCCATGAGCGTTATCGCGGCCCGCGCCCTGCCGGATGTGCGGGATGGTTTAAAGCCGGTTCAGCGCCGTGTGCTTTACTCGATGATCGAGCTGAACAACGGACCGGATAAGCCTCACAGAAAATGCGCGCGTATCGTCGGCGATACCATGGGTAAATATCACCCGCACGGTGACAGCTCCATTTATGGAGCTCTTGTAAATATGGCGCAGGAATGGTCTACCCGTTATCCGCTGGTAGACGGTCATGGAAACTTTGGTTCCGTGGACGGCGATGGCGCTGCAGCCATGCGATACACCGAGGCCCGCTTAAGCAAGATCTCCATGGAGATGCTGGCAGACATCGGAAAAGATACCGTAGACTTTATCCCGAACTTCGATGAGACTGAGAAAGAGCCGGTTGTTCTTCCATCCAGATACCCGAATCTTCTGGTAAACGGCACCACCGGTATCGCAGTCGGCATGGCTACCAATATCCCGCCGCACAATCTGCGTGAGGTCATTGGTGCTGTGGTAAAGCTGATCGACAACCGCATTGAGGAGGACCGTGACACCACTCTGGAAGAAATTCTGGAAATCGTAAAAGGACCAGATTTCCCGACTGGCGCTACCATTCTTGGCAAGGCCGGCATTGAGGAAGCTTACCGTACCGGCCGCGGCAAAATCCGTGTGCGTGCGGTATCCGATATCGAGACTCTGCCAAATGGCAAGAGCCGCATTGTGGTAACCGAGCTTCCATATCTGGTAAATAAGGCAAGACTGATCGAAAAGATTGCAGAGCTGGTGAAGGAAAAACGCGTGGACGGCATCACCGACCTGCGTGATGAGTCCGACCGTCAGGGCATGCGCATTGTCATTGAGCTGCGCCGTGACGTGAACGCCAATGTCATCTTAAACCAGTTGTTAAAGCACACCCAGCTGCAGGATACCTTTGGTGTCATCATGCTGGCCCTGGTCAACAACGAGCCGAAGGTCTTAAATCTTCTGGAGATGCTGAAATATTACCTGCAGCATCAGGAAGACGTCGTGACCCGCCGGACCAAATATGACTTAAACAAGGCAGAGGAGCGCGCTCACATTTTACAGGGCTTGCTGATCGCGTTAGACCACATTGATGAGGTCATCCGCATCATCCGTGGTTCTGAAAATGTTCAGATCGCGAAGCAGCAGTTGATGGAGCGCTTCGGCTTAAGCGATGCCCAGTCCCAGGCTATCGTAGACATGCGTCTGCGTGCGCTGACCGGTCTGGAACGCGAGAAGCTGGAAAATGAATATAAAGAGTTAATGGCAAAGATTGAGGAGTTAAAGGCTATTCTTGCAGATGAGAAGAAGCTGCTTGGCGTCATCCGCGAAGAAATCCTTGTCATCTCCGATAAATATGGTGATGACCGCAGAACCGCCATTGGTTTCGATGAGTTCGATATGTCCATGGAGGATCTGATCCCGAATGAGAACACCATCGTGGCTATGACAAAGCTCGGCTACATCAAGCGCATGAGCGTGGACAACTTCAAGAATCAGAACCGCGGCGGCAAGGGCATCAAGGGCATGCAGACCATCGATGAGGATTACATTGAGGATCTGCTGTTAACCAAGACCCACAACTACATCATGTTCTTTACCAACAAGGGCCGTGTATACCGCCTGAAGGCATACGCAATTCCGGAGGGCAGCCGTACAGCCCGCGGAACCGCCATCATCAATCTCCTGCAGCTTCAGCCGGAGGAGAAGATTACGGCGATCATTCCGGTGAAGGAATACCATGAGACGGATTATCTGTTTATGGCTACCCGTGGCGGCATGGTCAAGAAGACTCCGGTGAAGGAATATGAGAATGTCCGTAAGAATGGCCTGCAGGCCATTGTCCTGAAGGAAAATGATGAGCTGATCGAGGTAAAGACAACGGATAACACCAAAGATATCTTCCTGGTAACGAAGAAGGGCCAGTGCATCCGGTTCCATGAAACCGATGTACGTGTGACCGGACGTGTTTCCATGGGTGTCATTGGCATGAAGTTAAATGAGGGTGATGAAGTTGTCGGCATGCAGATGGATACCCAGGGCGAAAAGCTTCTGATCGTATCGGAGAACGGCATGGGCAAGCGCACACCGATTGAGGAGTTTACAGCCCAGAACCGCGGTGGTAAGGGCGTGCTCTGCTATAAGATCACTGAGAAGACCGGAGATATCGTAGGAGCAAAGCTGGTACACGATGATCATGACATTATGATGATTACCAATGAAGGCGTTGTGATCCGTATTTCTGTGGAAGATATTTCTGTGATCGGAAGAAATACCTCCGGTGTGAAGCTGATGAACATCGACCAGAATTCCGATATCCGCGTGGCAAGCATTGCGAAGGTACGCGATGATGGAGAAAAGTCTGAGGGAGATGGCATTGAGGAGCTGGAGCTTTCTGAGGAACATCCGGAAGAAACAAAGGAACAAAATGAGCAGTAATTTATAAAGGCAACGAAGGGGACCTGCGGCCGGCTGTGTTTTGGCAGCTGTCACCATGTCCCTTTTTTTGTGCACATTGAGGGAGGCGCCAGCAGCGCGTCCGCTGATTTTATTTCTGAAATAGAAATGCTTGTGAAAAGGAGCGGTCAGAAAACATGTTGAGAACAGTAAATGTAAAAGAAGTTACGGCTGCGATTAAGGAAATGTGTATCGAGGCAAACCATTTCCTGTCAGAGGATATGGCAGCACGCATGAAGAAAGCGGTTGAGGAAGAACAGTCTCCTCTTGGAAAACAGATTTTAACCCAGCTGCAGGAAAATCTGCAGATCGCGGGAGATGATATGATCCCAATCTGTCAGGATACCGGTATGGCAGTGGTCTTTATCAAAGTTGGTCAGGAAGTCCATTTCGAGGGAGGCAGCCTGACAGATGCCATCAACCAGGGCGTCCATGACGGTTATGTAGATGGCTTTTTAAGAAAGTCTGTTGTGAAAGATCCGATTCTCAGGGAAAACACAAAGGACAATACTCCGGCTATCATTCACTATGAAATCGTGGAGGGAGACCAGATCGACATTACCCTGGCGCCGAAGGGCTTTGGCAGTGAGAATATGAGCCGTGTATTCATGCTGAAACCTGCAGATGGCATTGAGGGTGTTAAGAACGCCATTCTGACCGCGGTTAAGGATGCAGGTCCGAATGCCTGCCCGCCTATGGTCGTGGGTGTCGGCATCGGCGGCACATTTGAAAAGTGTGCCATCATGGCAAAGCATGCCCTTACCAGAAACTTAAACGAGCATTCGGATATTCCGTATGTAGCAGATCTGGAAAAAGAGATGCTGGAGCGGATCAATGGCCTTGGAATCGGACCAGGCGGACTGGGCGGCACGGTAACAGCACTCTCTGTTAATGTAGAGACTTACCCGACCCATATTGCCGGACTCCCGGTAGCCATTAATATCTGCTGTCACGTAAACCGCCACGCACACCGTGTATTATAGAAGGAGATTCCTATGGACAGAAAAATTCAGGTACCGATCAGCAAAGAAGATGCAAAGAGTCTGAGAGCGGGAGACTATGTATACCTGACCGGAACCATCTATACCGCAAGAGATGCTGCTCATAAACGGATGCAGGAGGCACTGGATGCAGGGCAGCCACTTCCCATTGAAATGGACCGCAATGTTATCTATTATATGGGACCATCCCCGGCAAGAGAGGGAAGACCCATTGGTTCCGCCGGCCCGACTACTGCAAGCCGTATGGATAAGTATGCGCCGAAACTGATTGATCTGGGACTGGGAGCTATGGTTGGAAAAGGAAAACGCAGCCAGGCAGTCATTGATGCCGTAGTGAGAAATGGCTGTGTGTACTTTGCTGCGGTAGGCGGGGCCGGCGCGCTGCTTTCCAAACGCATTCTTTCTTCTGAGGTTGTTGCCTATGACGATCTTGGAACAGAAGCAATCCGCAGACTGGAAGTAGAAGATTTCCCGGTTATTGTTGTGATTGATTCTGAGGGCAATAACCTGTATGAAACCGCAATTCAGCAGTACGCGAAAAAAAGTTGAAAATGTGGTTGACAAAGTAATACTCGTACTATATAATAGGCTATGCGTCTGAAAACGCAAGTGGACAGCGCAAAATCATATGGAATTATGAAATTCGGAGAAATACTCAAGAGGCCGAAGAGGCGCCCCTGCTAAGGGTGTAGGTCGGGCAACCGGCGCGAGGGTTCAAATCCCTCTTTCTCCGCTCAATTCCAGATGATTCTTTTTTTCTCAGAAGGACAAAGCGTCTAAAAAGAAAAATAAAAAAAGTTGTTGACAAACGCGTGA
>PVML01017411.1_pt1 | contig 67538 bp, 58 predicted proteins | sample 1853371 | NCBI WGS metagenome assembly PVML01 (sample SAMN08533508, study PRJNA380276) | Human gut metagenome, whole genome shotgun sequencing project. | isolation source: participant 1, chromium library | host: Homo sapiens | collected 2017 | reverse complement strand
TAAAATTACGGGGCATGGTTTATTCCATACGAGAATAAAAATAGAGTAGACGAATTATTTAGCACTCTTCATCAAATCTTTATTTTTTTCTGTTAGGTTATATTTCAGTAAGAAATGAAATATAGAAGGAGTGTCATGCTTTGCGTACCTGTCTGGAATGGAGATAAGGTATCTTATCTTTCTGTTCCGCTTGGTTATCGTATGTGGCAGAAAAAAGAATCCAAACTGGAACTGGCAGCATCCATGATCCGGCAGGTTATGCCTGAATTTCACAGCAGGGATCATGTCATCATCCTGTGCGACAGCTGGTATACAAAACAGAACCTGGTATCAATCGTTGATGAATATCCAAACCTGGATCTGATCGGTAATGCAAGGATTGATTCTGTCATGTATGATCCTGCACCTGCACGTACCGGTCGGCGGGGACGTCCTGCCAAACATGGAAAACAGCTTTCTGTTGAGACAGATTTTACATTATCCAATAAAAAGATCGGGGATTATTATACCGGTGTCCGTCGGGTTCTGACTAAGATCTTCGGCGACAGAGAAGTTCTTGCCTATGTCACTGTCACTGAAAAAGAACATGGTACAAAACGACTGTTTTTCAGTACCGTTTTCCCGGAAGATCTGCAGATTTTCTGCGCATGGCAGGAAAAAGCTCCATTAAACCAGACTGGAAGTGATCGGATGAAATACATACCGCTACTTTTGTACTCATTTCGCTGGAATATTGAAACAAGCTACTATGAGCAGAAAACGTTCTGGTCTTTTTGCAACTATATGGTGCGAAGCTGCAAAGGGATTGAAATGCTGGTCAATTTGATCAATATCAGTTACTGTGCCATGAAGATTCTGCCTTATCAGAACGAACATTTTTCTGAATACCGCACAAAAAGTGTGCAGGAGTTTCGGTTTGAATTAAGTCAGGGCATTCGCAGCCAGATATTTTTTGCCACTTTCGTGAAAAATATCGAAACACATATAAAATCAAATGCTATGACAAAGGCTTTAAAACAGCTGATTTGTCAGCAAGTCTATCATTTATAAATTTGTAAACTGGTGATTGACACATATAACACCTTACAATATAATAAAAGCAAATATATAGCTTATAAAGGAAGTTCCTTAATGACAAAAAAAATAACCGCAATATTCTTGGCATTGTGCATGGCAATTTCCGTTTTGCCGATGACCATTCAGGCGGCATCAAAGCCCGATATTAAAGTTGGCGACTATGTTAAAATGGGCGCGTATAACAATGCCTCAATTCTTTGGCGATGTGTAAGCATTGACAATAACGGACCGCTTATGCTTGCAGACAAAATTGTTGACACCCTTGCATATGATGCCAAAACAAATGACAACAGCAATTCAAAATCACACAGCAGAAGCTATAAGCGTGATGATTACGGTTCTAACTATTGGAAAGACAGCAATATGCGTTCTTGGTTAAATTCGACCGCAGCTGAAGGCAAAGTCGATTGGCTTTGCGGCAACCCTCCGAAAGACGGATATGTAAGCGGTGTGGGAGCGTACAACGAAAAAGCGGGTTTTCTCAACGCTTTTTCAAAATCTGAAATTGCGGCAATGAAAACCGTTACCCAGCGTTCTCTCGTTTCTCATCCCGAATACAACAAGGGCATAGTTGATGGAGACGCAAATTCGGATTTGTTATACTACACCGATATTTCGGAAGCGGTGGCAAACTACGACAGTTCATATTTTGAAACTACAACCGAAAAGGTTTTTCTTCTTGATGTAAAGCAGGCTAATGCCGTGTGGAAAAATCTCAAAGGTTATTATGTTGCGTATAATAATGACGGTATGGCTTGGCCTTATTGGCTTCGCACTCCTGTTACCGATTGCAATCATGATATGCGTTATATCAGTTCATCGGGTCAGGTCGGTCGTTATGCTCCGTGGTATTCCGATTTGGGCGTAAGACCTGCATTTTATCTCGATTCCGAATATTTTGTTACAACTTCCGGCAGCGGCTCACAAAGCAGTCCTTATATCGGCTCTGCTCCAAATAAGCAAGAGGATGATTATACAATTTCGGAACCTGCCGAGGACGCAAATCCCGATTGGAATGTCAGCACCGAGCAAAGCATTCAGCTCACCCTCGGCCCGTGGTATTCAAATGACGGAAAATATTCTAATCCTACCATCCCTGTTTATACCATCCAAAAAACACGCAGCGACACGGAAAATATGGTTGTTGTCGTTTGCGGCGAGGGATACACAAAAAGTCAGCAGGGCAAATTCATCAATGATGTCAAACGACTTTGGCAGGACGCTATGAAATATGAACCGTATCGCAGTTATGCCGACAGATTCAATGTTTACGCTCTTTGCACAGCTTCCGAATCGACTTTTGACAATGGTGGAAGCACCTTCTTTGATGTTATAGTCGACAAATATAATTCGCCTGTTATTTCTAATAATCTCCACGGAAGTCAGTGGAAAAATCATATTTTTGAGAGATGTATCGGTCCTGAATTTATCGAGAAAATTCACGATGCTCATATCAAAAAAAAGTGTGATCCAAACACAATTCCGTCCGGTTCGGAATATGAGCCTTATTATTATGTTCACGATTATATTGCTCAGTTCGCTATGGTTGTAAACACAAAATCAGATTTCGGCGGTGCTTATAATAACCGTGAATACGGCTTCCATTATTTCATTTCGCCATCAGACAGTTATCGTGCGTCAAAAACTTTTGCACACGAGTTTGGACACGGTTTGCTCGGTCTCGGTGATGAATACAGTGACGGATATTTGCTTGACGATAAGGAACTTAAATCACTCAATCTTTCCTCGGTTGAAGACCCGGAAAAGATAAAATGGCGACAGCTTTTAGGTTTTAGAAACACATATACCTGCCGCAATGCTTACGGCTCAAAAATGCTTGTTTCAAGTTATGAGTGCATAATGAGAGACACAAACTATCAATTCTGTGAGGTTTGCCGTTTGCAGGGCTTCAAGCGAATGTCTCAGCTTGTTAAGGATGTAGACCTTTATGTTGCAACTCCCGAGGTTAAGGAATATACGGGCGCTTATTCAAAGCCGTCTGATTTTACCGACCTTGAAACAAGTTCATATTATAATTACACATATAATCGCAATGACCGACTTTTGAGCGGCAACAGCAAAAGCAGATTTAATACTAATATGAACGGTAAAAAAATCGAGCTTAGAACTGTTATTCAAAACATTTCAGATAAAAATGCACGACAATTAAAATTCAAAATGTGGATTAAGCACTCCGACGGAAGCGTTGCGACCGATTCATCGGGGAATCCGCTTCAAACAGTACAAACCTTTGACATTCCTGTTTGGAATGATAAGGCAAATTTCTGGCCGCTCGGTGCTTTGGATCACATCAAAAGCGACTTTAATTCAGGCTTAAAGAGTTGCTCGCTTATTTATCAAATTCCGTCTGATGCACAGCTTAAGAGCGGCGATACCGTGGCATTTCAGGTGCTCGATGAAAACGGAAATGTGCTTGCAGACGACAATACGGAAACACAGCGCTACACAACCGTTTCAATTCAGTATAAATTTGAGGACGGCTCTGAAATTCCAAACACTGCCAGCGGAACATTTACCGTGCCATACGGCACAAAGCTTGATTTAACACCGGCAAAAACACTTTATGATTATGAATTTATAAAGGTTGACGGCTTGAATAAGCCTATTGTTTCGGACGGAACGGTTGTTACATATTATTACAAAAATAAAAACGAAGAACACACTCACAATCTGACTTTGGTTGCTGCGAAAGCTGCCACCTGCACTACTGCGGGCAATTCCGCATACTACACCTGCGATGGCTGTGACAAGTGGTTCGCAGATGCAACAGGATCGGTAGAAATTACCGATAAAACCAGTGTGAAGATTCCGGCTCCCGGACATACCGCAGGCACAGAATGGAAGTCTGATGATACTAACCACTGGCATGAATGTTCTCGTTGCCACGACAAAAAGGACGAAGCGGCTCACAGCACCAGCGAGTGGATCATTGACACGGCAGCTACCGAAACCGCAGAAGGCGCTAAGCATAAGGAATGCACCGTCTGCAAGAAGGTTCTTGAAACCGCAACGATCCCCGCAACAGGCAGCAGCCATACCAATAGCTACGGCGTATACGTTGGAATGACATATACGGCAGGAAATTTAATATACCAGATTACATCAATTGATACTGCAACAGTAGGACAATCAAAGGTTATTGGTGTAGTAGCTGCTAAAAAGAATAAAATAAAGAAAGTTACAATTCCGGACAGAGCAGATTGTAAGGGATATAGATTAAATGTAACAACAATTGGTAACAATGCGTTTGCCGGCTGCAAGGCCCTTGAGAAGCTTACAATAGGTAACAAGGTAACTGTTATCGGAAAAAATGCATTTAAGAACTGCTCAAAACTTGAAACAGTAGTAATTGGAAAAGCAGTTAAGACAATAAGTTCTAAGGCATTTATAGGAGATAACAAGATTAAGAAGATTACATTCAAAGGTGACAAACTTAAGACTGTAAAGAAGAATGCATTTAGCAAGAAAGCAAAGAAAAATATTAAGTCTAAGAAGACTAAACTTAAAGGAAATAAGAAAGCCATTAAGTTGTTTAAGAAGAAACTTAAAATTAAATAATTAAAAAGTAATTAAAGAGGCTAGCTTTTCAAGAGTTGGACATGTCATGTATGTCTTGTATTCTGCGAAAAGGTAGCCTCTAATAAGTTTATTAAGAGGGAGATAGTGTGAAAGAAAGTAGAAACAAGCCATAAATTGGCGCACTTGAATAAGCTGTCTAAGGCAGGCAACTTTTTTGAAATAAGGCTACCGCAATCCCACTGGCTTTAGACGGTGGGTTAAGGTAGCCAAAAATCAGAAATTATAGTATACTCATGGCATGGGAACCTGGAAATCTAAAAACAGACACAAATACTTATTACAATATCACATTATTTTCGTCTGCAAATATAGGAAGAAATTACTGGTTTCGAGGCAGATATCAGATGATATAAAGCAGTTTTCATATGAGATATGCCAAAGACACAGTGTTATTATCAGATATATGGAAACAGATAAAGACCATATTCATTACATGATAGAGACAGAACCGACAATGTCTATTAGTAAGATTGTAAACCTGATGAAGAGCTATATAACATACCATATATGGAAAAGATATCCCCAATATTTACGAAAACAATTCTGGAAAGAACATACCTTTTGGACAGATGGATATTTTGCCTGTAGTGTAGGAAATGTATCGGAAGAAATGCTGAAGAGATATATAGAAAATCAAGGTTGAGAAAGAGGGTGACAGTGGATGTTAAAGGCATATAAATACAGAATATATCCTAATAATGAGCAGAAAATACAGATTGCAAAAACATTTGGCTGTTGCCGTTTTGTCTATAACTGTACATTGGCATATCGGAAAGAAAAGTACGAAAAAGAGAAAAAATCAGTTAGTAAAACTGACTGTAACAATTACTGCAACAGACAATTAAAGAAAGAATATGAATGGCTGAAAGAAGTGGATAAATTTGCTCTGACAAATGCGATTTACAACATGGATGCTGCATACCAGAAGTTTTTCAAGGAACACGCAGGTTATCCGAAGTTTAAGAGTAAACACGATAATCATAAGTCATATACAACAAATTTTACGAATGGCAATATAACAGTAGATTTCGGGTGCAATAGAGTAAAACTGCCTAAATTAAAAGGAATAAAAGCAAAACTGCATAGAAATTTTATCGGACAGATAAAATCGGCAACGATATCACAAGTTCCGAGTGGAAAATATTATGTATCAATTTTAGTGGAAACAGAACACGTGGAACTGCCACATATAAATCAAAATACAGGAATAGATTTAGGTATTAAGGAGTTATGTATTACTTCTGCTGGAAAGAAATACGAAAATCCAAAAATCATCAGAAAATACGAAAAGAAACTGGTGAAACTGCAAAGACAGTTAGCCCATAAAGAGAAAAGAAGTCAAAATTACTGCAAAACAAAGAAAAAGATAGCATTATGCCATGAAAAAATAACAAATACCAGAAAAGATTATCTGCACAAGATGTCCCATGAGATGATCAGCGAAAACCAAGTGATAGTTTCGGAAGATTTGCAGATAAAAAACATGGTAAAAAATCACCGTTTGGCAAAGTCTATAAGTGATGTATCATGGTATGAGCTGACAAGACAGTTAGAATATAAGGCAAAGTGGAATGGCAGGAAATATGTCAAAATAGATACATTCTATTCCAGTAGTCAGCTGTGTTCAGTCTGTGGATACCAAAATACAGAGACAAAAAATCTATCAGTAAGGGAATGGACATGTCCTGTCTGTAGAACAAATCATGACAGGGATATCAACGCAGCAAAAAATATACTGGAAGAAGGATTAAGACAAATAGCATAAAAATAACAATATAGGGCAGGGACTGCCCGAATGAACGCCTGTGGAGATAGTAGGTTGCGAGGTCTGCGAAGCAGGAAGCCCATTGGCTTTAGACAATGGGTAGTTCACAATACCGGAAAGTTATATTCCAAAGATCACAAAAAGATTAAAAGACGCAAATATCATCACAGCCTGTGAAGGGATCAAAGGCGGATATCTGCTTTCTGAAAATCCGGAAAACATTTCTCTGTTTGATATCATATCATCAACAGAAGTCACGATGAAAATAAACCGATGCCTGGAAGAAGATGGATTTTGTTTCAGGAATGCCACAGACTACTGCAGCGTGCATAAAGCATTCCTGAAAGTACAAAAGATATATGAGGATTCGCTGCGGGCGGTCAGGATCTCAGACATGATATAAAGAGCTTTCGGAGAAACTATTTCATGGTATTTTGCAAACCTGTCTGTTGAAGAAATAACCGGGAGATGCTATAATTTTTAAAAAGCTTCACAATAGCGGATGTTTGGCAAAAGGAGGAGAGCAAAATGAAAAATTTGCGAAAGAAAACGGGATGTCTTGTTATGGCAGTGCTGCTTCTGATCATGACGTTTGTTCCTGCAATGTCTGTGACTGTAAGTGCTGCAGCAAATATAGAAGGCAGACTGATCACAGTAGGAGGAAAAACAGTAAACAGTGGCATGAAGATCGCAGAGGTAGAAAAGCTGTTTGGGAAACCAAAGCTTACAACGCCATCTTACTGGGGCGGATATGCTTATACGTTTTACGGGGATAAGTACAGTGACTATCTGTATCTGGAGACAGATGCGGATGGTGTGATCGTCTGCTATGGAAGTGTCAGCCCGGGATTTGAGACGAATGTATATAATTATGGAGATAAGGTAGACCATTATGTACGCCTGGGTTATGAAGCCACAGACTATGATGATAATTTATATGGTGTGATTTATTATACAAAGTATCATTCGGATGCCTACGAAAGATTTGGGGCAAATCTGACGGAAAATAACCGAAATCTCAATAAACATGCGGCAGAGATGTGGAATGCAGTATCTTATTTGCATGGATATGACACGCCGACCTGTTTTGACGAACAATTGTTTAATGTCGGGGCACAGCTTGCAGATAATTACAGCACGGTATATGATTATTGTAATGATACTGGGCAGAGTGCCTGCTATCAGCTGATGGGAAGCAGCCTGATCAGTTTCCCGGAATATCGCTATCCAAATCCGCTGGAATTTGCAGAAAAAGGGAAAAACTATACCTGTAAAAATGGAAATGCGATAGGACTCATGTATTATCCAAAAGGAAGCGACAAGAGCCAGTACTGGGTGATCAATGGATTTGTCAATAAGGAATTGCTGGCAGAATGGAATCCTGTAGCGTACACGGCACAGGAAAAGCAGCAGCTGAAACAGGCGAGAGATTATTATGCAAAATCAGTAGAAGAATTTAATGCAGAAAAATCTTATTATGAAGTAGAACCGTCCTATGATTCTCTGGATACAATAGAAGGAGGAAAATTAAGCGAAGGAATTGCAAAAGGGGCAGTGGATTTTCTGAATGCGATCCGCACAGGCGGTGGACTGAATCCATTGGAGTATTCAGAAGAGTTATCCGCAGATGCACAGTGCAAATCAACCTATACGGTGTATCTGTCCAAAAACAAGATCAGCAATCCAAATCCGCATTTTCCGCCTCAACTGGACGGATTAAGCGATGAATACTATGCAAAGTGCCAGAGCGGTTCCGGAGAAAATCTGTTTATGTGCGGCATTCTCAGCACAAACATCATTGGAAGTATCAGTAATGCCCTGGACGACAGTTATGGAACCGGGCAATATTATAGCAGAGGACATCGCTATAATCTGCTGAATCCGTCATGGAAATACATCGGTGTAGGAAATACATTGCAGCAGGGATGCCACAAAATGACAGGAACACAGGATTATGATGCAGAAGTTGTGGCATGGCCGGCAAAAGGAGTTACCATTTCAGAGAGTGGTTTTGCACCGTCCGGAATGTGGACATGCCAGTTTTACAATGGACTGAAACCGACGTCAGATACGACAGTGACGGTCAGATGTCTGAACAGTGGAGCAGTCTGGAAAATTGATCCGGCGAATCTTCTGGATTCTCAGGCATATCAGGTCAATGGTACGCTGATCTCATATGCGGACAATTCCATTGCTTTTAAAGTGGGCGGCGTCTATGAGATCACTTATGAGCATCTGAATGACCGGGATGGAAAAGATGCCTCCTATACTTACAGAACGGTATATGAAAAAGCATATCTTTCTTCAGATGGAAAGGAAGAACCGCAGCAGATTTTATTTGATAAGGACAGTATGGAGCTGACGCCGGGAAGCACGGAAAAACTGACAGCGATCATACATCCGGAAGATGCCAGAAATAAGAGAATTTATTTTACAAGCACAAATCCGGCAGTCGCAACCGTCAATGAATGTGGAGAAATTACAGCACATGCCGCAGGAACTGCCGTGATCACAGCGGTAAGCGAGGCGGGAAATATCACAGCGAACTGCAAAGTTACAGTGGTGCAGAAAAAGGCGGAAACGACAACCGGAAAAGATGATGAAAAGACGCCTGACAGAAAGCCGGATACACAAAGCAGCATAAAAGTCGGAAAAGCGAGTATCAAAAGTGCAAAAAAGAAAAAGGCGTCCCCGACAGTGACCATAACGCTTGTCAGAAAAGTGGCAAAAGCTTCCGGATATCAGATCAAAGTCTATCCGACTTCAGGAAAAGCAAAGAAAAACAAAGGTGCAATAACAACGAAGTTCATAACGAAAAATACGAAAAAACTCGTCGTAAAGAATAAGAAATTAAAAAATAAAAAAGGATGCTATGTGAGGATACGGGCTTATCAGAAGATAAACGGAACGAAAAAATTCGGTGCATGGTCTGCAGTCAGAAAAGTAAAAAACAGATAAAGCCGCCACCTCAGTATTCGAAGACGAGGGAATGGAGATGGAGAAAAACGAAAAAACCAAGTATAAATTAGCAGAAGCCATGAAGGAATGTATGAAGACTTCCAAAGTGGATGCGATCACAGTAAAGCAGCTGGCAGAAAAATGTGGTCTGACCAGACAGACCTTTTATCGCAATTTTCTGGATAAATTTGACCTTATCAACTGGTATTTTGGAAAAATCCTGGATCAGTCGTTTGAGCATATGGGAAGAGAAACAAGTGTTTACGATGCACTTGTGCGGAAATTTACCTACATTGAGCAGGAGAAACAGTTTTTTGCTGCAGCGTTCTGCTATGATGAACAGAATTCTCTGAGGGAACATGATTTTGAACTGATTCTGGCATTTTATGAAAATCTGATCCAGGAAAAAACCGGATGTAAAATGAAAGAAGAGATGCATGATCTGCTGGAAATGTATTGCAGAAGTTCTGTCTATATGACCGTAAAATGGGTGCTTGGGAAAAAGATGGCCGCACCAGAAGGACTGGCAGAACTGATGGTAGAAGCGATGCCGGTAAAACTAAAAGAACTGTTTGAGAAACTGGATATGGTCAGGTAAACAATAGATTGTCTCGGATTCTGACAGGCAGATATCTGCCTGTGATTTCGTTGCAAAGTATTTTTGATAAATGTTACATTTAGTCTGTTTTGTCACTTTTCTTTTTGTGCAAAAGTGTTAAGATAATAACAAAGTGAAACGGAATGATGATGCACAGCTACATAGATACAGCAAAATCATTGCCGGAAACGTTAAAATTTTACAGAAGGGATGTAATAACTATGGCAAACAGAATCAACTTAAACGGAACCTCATTTCATGGTGCAGGTGCGATCACAGAGATCGTAAACGAAGCACAGGCACACGGTTTTCAGAAAGCATTTGTATGCTCTGATCCGGATCTGGTTAAATTCAACGTTACTTCAAAAGTGACAGATCTGCTGGAAAAAGCCGGACTTGCATACCAGCTCTATTCTGATATCAAGCCGAACCCGACCATCGACAATGTAAAACATGGTGTTCAGGCATTTAAAGATTCTAAAGCCGATTATATCATCGCCATCGGCGGCGGTTCTTCCATGGATACTGCAAAAGCAATCGGTATCATCATTGCCAATCCGGAATTTGAAGATGTCAGAAGTCTGGAAGGAACTGCACCGACCAAAAACCCATGTGTACCGATCATTGCGGTACCAACCACAGCCGGAACAGCAGCAGAAGTTACGATCAACTATGTTATCACCGATGTAGAGCGTAAACGTAAATTTGTCTGCGTAGACCCGCACGATATGCCGATCATCGCAGTGATCGATTCGGAAATGATGTCCTCCATGCCGAAAGGACTGACTGCTTCGACCGGTATGGATGCTCTGACACATGCAATCGAAGGATATACTACAAAAGCTGCATGGGAAATGACCGATATGTTCCATCTGGAAGCGATCAAACTGATCTCCGCTTCTTTAAGAGATGCAGTAGAAAACAAAAAAGAAGGCCGCGAAGGCATGGCACTTGGCCAGTACATCGCCGGCATGGGATTCTCAAACGTAGGACTTGGAATCGCACACTCCATGGCACATACCTTAGGTGCTGTTTATGATACACCGCACGGTGTTGCATGTGCAATGATGCTGCCGATCGTTATGGAATACAATCAGGACTGCACAGGCGAGAAATACCGTGAGATCGCACGTGCGATGGGAGTCAAAGGTGTTGATGATATGTCCGTAGAAGAATACAGAAAAGCAGCAATCGATGCCGTAAGAAAACTTTCTGTTGATGTCGGAATCCCGACAAAACTGGAAGCAATCAAAGAAGAAGACCTTGATTTCCTGGCAGAATCTGCTCATGCAGATGCCTGTGCACCGGGCAATCCCAAAGATGCAAGCGTAGAAGACCTGAAAGATCTGTTCCGTAAAATTATGTAAAAACAGATATTGCTGCAAAGTAGGTAAATGTCAGCAAAGCTGACCAGAATTGCCTGCCAAATCTCACGTACGTTCGACTTGAAATAAGATATACATACCTTAAAGATCACATACTGAAATGTACAAAAGCATTTTGGTATGTGATCTTTTTGATGCATACAGAAGCATACCATTGCCTGCTTTACACAAACTTAATAAGAAAAAAATTGAAGAACAGTGGCTTTGTCCTTACGAGACTTTACACAGATTTTACATTACACTGTCGTGGACTTTACATTGCATCGTTATACTGTAGATGCTTTGGTGATGCAGGGGGTGCGGGGCGAAAGTTCCAAGCCCCTGAAAAAATGTGCTGCATCCCGAATAAAGAACGAATCTGAAATGAAAAACGTATGTAAAGCGAAGAAGGAGAAATCATGAACAGTACATTAGAGGTAATATTTGGATTGCTCGGTGGTCTGGCAGTGTTCATTTTCGGAATGAATATGATGAGCGACTGCCTTCAGAAGGCAGCAGGCGAAAAAATGAAACGGATTTTGGCATTGCTTACCAAGAATCCAATCCTTGGCGTTCTGGCAGGAGCACTGACAACCGCCGTTCTGCAGAGCAGCAGTGCGACAACCGTTATGGCGATCGGTTTTGTAAGTGCAGGACTGATGAATCTGCCGCAGGCAATCTCCATCATCCTCGGAGCCAACATCGGAACGACGATGACGGCACAGATCATTGCCTTTAAGTTAAGTGATTATATTTATGCAATTATTTTTATCGGATTTATCATTAGTTTTGTAGTAAAATCCGAACGTGCAAAAAACATCGGACAAACCATTTTTGCATTTGGCCTTCTGTTCCTTGGAATCGAGACGATGGGAAGTGTCATGAAACCGTTGGCATCCAGCCCGATATTTACAGACATGATCGAGCAGGTTTCTCATATTCCGGTTCTTGGTGTAGCCGTAGGAACCCTGATGACACTTGTCGTACAGAGCAGCAGTGCCACGATCGCAGTATTACAGAACTTTGCAGAACAGCCTGGACCGGACGGCGTCAGCAGTATCCTAGGTCTTGTCGGAGCAATCCCGATTCTGCTTGGTGATAACATCGGAACCACGATTACAGCTCTGCTTGCAAGTATCGGACAGACCAAAGATGCAAAACGAACCGCACTTGCACACTGCATTTTCAACATTTCCGGATGTTTTCTGTTTATCTGGTTTGTAAAACCATACGCAGCCCTGATCCAGTACATCTCTCCGAAAGGACCGGAGATTGCAGTTATTTCCAGACAGATTGCAAATGCACATACTCTGTTTAATATTACCATGACGGTCATCTGGGTACCGCTGATCTGGCTGATGGTCAAGATCGTTATGAAAATCATTCCGGACGGACAGAAAAAAGTCTACAGCAACGCAGAACCGCAGTTTCTGGATTCCAAACTGGTTTCACAGCCGACCGCAGCACTTCAGCTGGTTGTAAAAGAAGTGGCAAGATGTATCGAGCTGGTTAGCGACAACTTAAAAGAATTGATCGCAGTATCCACAGAAAGTGACAGCGAGAAAATAAAAGCAGTGATCCAGAACTCCGAAGATACCAGAAAACTTTACGAACGAATCACCGAATACCTCTCCGAATTGTTTGCATCCGGCGGACTGACCGAGGAGCAGGCAAACCAGACAGCGGGTATCATGTATATTTTAAGTGATGTGGATCGTATGAGTGCCCTTTGCAGAGAAGTCTGTCTCTCCCTGAAAGATAAAGAGGAGAAAAAATATAAATATTCCAAAGATGCCATGCGTGATATGCGGCACAGCCTGCAGCTGATCCAGGAAATGTTTACGAAAGCCGTTCAGATGATGGCGACCGGAAATACGGAGGCTGCAAAAGATATTCTGCAACAGAAAGAAAAGATCCTCGATCTTGGTATCAAGATGCGAAAATCCCATGTAGAACGTGTCGGTGAAGGAAAATGCAAAGCAAAACTTACCGAGCCATACAACCGCATTATCCACCATATTGACCGAATGGGCAACTGCTGTATCAACATCGTAGATGCCGTGCAGGGCAAAGCAGGTCAGACCTATCTGGAGACCGTAGCATAAAGGAAAGAAAAACAGGAGAAAAAGTTAAGAGAAATAAAAAAATATTTTGTGAATAAAAAATAATAAAAAGAACTATACTTGAAAAAACTCCCGGTGCTGGCACACCGGGGGTTTTTTTATGCTTTTTTTGATGAATGGATTAAATTCCAGGCAGGAATATCCAAAAAGACTAATGAAAATAGTATATAAATCATTTTCACGTACACTTATTTTGACTATGTTATCTTAATGATACAACAAAGCAAATGGTACAAAAAGAAAGGAGGGGCAGGCATCTTGAGTAGTACAGTGTGGTAAATTTGGCAAGTATACAGAAGAAATGATTTGTAATTTGTATAAGTACCACAAAATGTCTTGTAAAAAGACAAAACAAATGATATATTGTATATAAATAAATGTCCTGTTACAAGAAAAATGAGAAATGGAGGAGATCAAAGATAATGCCACTTTTTAAGAGAAATGATGAGCGAGGAAACACGGAGACAAATTATAAAAGATCAAGACAAATAGGCTTAGATACCAATATTTCAAATTATGGTTGGTATACATGTGCACATTGCGGAAGAAAGCTCAGAAAAGGAGATGTTGATATTGACCATATTTTACCACGGAGCAAAGGGGGAATTGATGATCCGAGAAATTTACAATGTTTGTGCGTGCATTGTAATCGCTCAAAAGGAAATAAAACCGACAATACGAAAGCAGATTTAAAACATAGAAAGCAAACATATGGGGAATATCAACGCTCGGTATACTTAAAACAAGAAACGAAAAACACCATGAATTGGATCCGTGAGGATATGAAAAAACGTGATGATAGTGATATAAAAAAATTACTGGGTGCAAATGAAGAAGAGTTAAAACCATTAATGTCCTGGGTAAAAAAAGAAGCAAAAAAAAGAGGAATTATAAAATAAACATATACTAGGAGGATAAACAATATGAATGCAAAACAGAAGAAAGAATGTCATACAATCATACATACAGCAAGTGTGGCAGCGGGAGGTGTTGGTGCGGGATTGGCACAAATTCCAGGAAGTGATAATGCAGTTATTACTCCGATTCAGCTTACTATGACTATTTCGTTAGGAAGAGTTTTTGGAAAATCTTTAAGTGAAGCGTCAGCAAAAGCCGCATTAGCTTCAGTGGCGGCAGCAACAGTTGGAAGAACGGCCTCGCAGGTGTTGGTAGGTTGGATTCCGGGAATAGGAAATGCTATTAATGCAACAACAGCAGCAGGTATAACAGAAGCAATGGGATGGTTGTTGGCAAAAGAATTTGACGAAGGATTATTGTAGAAAAAACTAAAGGAGATAAGTAAAAATGAAAGTGAAAAGAATTGCCATTTACATTATTACTAACATTGCTCTTTTTATAATCGCATGTATTACCATTCCTAAGCTGATGAAAAAGCTCACGGGAAAGTTATATAAGAAAAATATTAAAAAGAAAAATAAAAAGAGATGCTAATAGATGCTGAAAAAACAGAGTTGATAAAAAATAGGAAAAACACAATATACAAGGAGAAATGGATGGAAGTTAATACAGATGAAATAGCCAAGAAATGTATGGATGCCATAAATGAGAAATTAAAAAATCTTAAGAAGCTGAATATTATTGTTGTTGGAAAATCTGGGGTTGGAAAAAGTACACTTATCAATAGTTTATTTCGAGATAAAATTGCGGAGACAGGATTGGGAAGACCTATAACAACTGAAATCAGGAAAATTGAAAAGAAAGATTATCCTATGGCAATTTATGATACTCCAGGTTTTGAATTATCAGAAGGACAGCAGGCGAAGGTGAAAGAAGAGATTATTGAACTAATACATAAAGGATTGGCAACAGGAGATATTAATAATGCCATTCATTGTATATGGTATTGCATCAATGTTGGTGGAAACAGAACCTTTGACCAAACAGAAATAAACTGGCTTAAAGAGTTGATAGAAAAAAATAAAGTTACGAAAGTGCCTATTATTGTTGTACTTACACAGGCGTGCCCGAAAACCAAGGGAAAGCAAATGCAAACTTTAGTTGAAAAAGAAAATCTTGATATAATTAAAGTTATTCCTGTTCTGGCTCAAGATATGGATTTTGATGGCGAGTATGTGGCAAAGGCATATGGATTAGATCAATTGGTTGATATAATGAGTGAAGCATTGCCGGAAGAACTTCAAGATACACTGCAGAATGTACAAAAAGCATCGTTGAAATCTAAAAAAAAGCGTTCACGAGCTGTTGTAGCAGCAGCATCTGCAGTAGCTTTTGGGGAAGGATTTATACCGATTCCTTTTTCTGATGCAGCAGTGTTAATTCCTACTCAAATAACGATGATAGCTTCTATTACAACAAATTTTGGTATGAGTATTAGTAAAAGCGTTATAATGAGTTTTATATCTTCTACGATTGGTACAGCAGGAACTACTATTCTTGGAAAATCTATGGTATCCAATTTGTTTAAATTAATACCGGGAGTTGGAACTGGTGTTGGTGGAATGATATCTGGATCAACAGCAAGTCTTTTGACAACAGCGTTAGGGGAAGCATATATTAAATTTATGGAGATGATTTATAAAGGAGAATTAAAAAAAGAGGATTTATATGATCAGAATGGTCAGAAAGCTATTTCTAAAATGTTCAAAGAAGAATTGACGAAAAAACGAAAACAGAGCTTCTAAATAAATAATTTTAGAGGTTATCAAGTTTTTATGTAAGTTTAAAAAATTGTGGGTCTGTCAAGTTTTTTTGTAAGTTTTAAGAAAAATTTTATGGGGAGGGGAACCTCCCCATTGTTAGAGTTTTATACTTTTGTAAATTAACTCGTCAAAGCATCCTTGACAAGCATCTCCATTTCATCGGCCATTTTCGGAAACTATTTTTTGACAGGCTTTGGAATAAATTCAAGTTTTAGCTGCATCCCCAATCCCTGGGCGAGTTTTTTTACCATGTTTAAACTGGAATTTCGCGTTCCATTCTCAATTCGGCTTATATCTGCCAGTGTAATTTCTGTTCTGGCTGATAAATCTTTTTGTGTCATATTCTGCTGCACTCTTGCATCGATCATTGCCTGAATACATATGGAAGGAATTTGCAGAATATGGTAAAGGACTCGGTATTACCTAAAGTATGAGCAAGGATGAAAGATATAATGCTCACAGTAAAAACCACTTTCACGCACCTTCCTTTCATTTATGTTACCTTGATGATACAAAATAAAACCAAGGAGGAGACAAGAATGAACAGGAAGGTGTTTTTGACTGTATGTAGTATGTGAAATATTTTTGTTTCAGAGATTTTTAGCATGCTGAGAATGTTTGACAATGTGCAAAAGGAACAATTTTTCCGTAGCTTTTCAACGCTCTGAGTCGTCAAAATCAATTGCTCTCATCACCCCGCGGAAGCTTTCAAGCGGATGTTCTGTTGTGGATGCCCACAGAAAGATCCAATCGTAAGGATTTCGTTCATAGAGTTCTTCATAGCCACATTCTTCGAGCAGCTGAGCCATTTCTTCGCAGAAGTCATCGAAATAATCAGCGTAATCGGACTGTGGATTTTCGGCAGCATTGCCGGAATCCATCATCAGTTCCAGTGTGACCCAGAAGTGGTAAAACTTTAACAGGATCAGGCACTTGCGGATGGAATCGTAAGAGGTGCTTATCTCGGACTGGCTGCGGTTTAAGATTTTGGAAAAGGTCTTTTTGGATGGAAAATTTAATTTTACGATATCCGGAAGCTTAGCTTTTTTGTTTACAGGTTCTATGGGATCAATTATAAATTCCAGCATAAAATCAATGGAAGTAATATTTTGCTTTCGGTACTTCCACTTGAGACCTAAATGACGAGCCTGCATGAAAAATTCCTGGGTGATCAGCCCGGAAGCCGGAGGCGTGGCCAATGTTTTTGCGTCCGGAATCGTGCCGATTTTCTTGAAGATTTCGATTCGCTCGATATCTTTGTTTGTTCCCCTGATCTGAAGGACAAATTCTTCGATATAAAAGAGTGCTCTCTGGTTCCAGCGGTCAAAGATGGATTTATTTCTGGAAAAGTAGGCGAGAAATTCTTCGTCGCTGCGGCAGTTGTCGAGAGCATTTCGGATCTGATCGGTATAGACGGGATCGGAATCTTTGGATTTTGCCGTTTCCGGCATGGCTTTGATGGTTTCGTAAAGCTCGAGAGCATGATCGTAAGAATGGTTCTGATGGAGGCAATAGTAATAAACGGCCTCTTTTATGGTATGACAGTTGAAGCTGCGGCTGAAGTAAACCTGACGGAAAAATTCCTGTACAAGCTCAAAAGAAGCACCAAGGGCAAAGCAGATTTCATAGACGAGTTTGCGGCTTCTGGAGTCGAGGGATGGGCGGCGTTTGCCGGAAAACCAGTCACGGACTGTGATTTCCGTGATCTTTACATGGATAGCGGCAAGTTTCTGCAGGAGATATGCCGTTTTTTCTTCGACATCTTCGCTGGAGCCGGTATATCCGCATCGCTGCATCAAAGTTGTGAGTCCTGTATGGAAAGAGACAAAGTTTGCCGAATTCTGTAAATATTGATAAGCTTCATTACAGTCATCGATGGAAAACAGGCTATCCTGGGCATTGCCTGTTGAAAGATTCAGATGATCCTTTGTCATAGTAAAATCCTCCTTCTGTGAATGCAGGTTCTTGCGTCCTGCCTTATAGATAGATTATACTATAAAAAAGACAAATGTTGGAGAAAAGAGTGGAAAATAGTTGAAATTTGCAGCCAATGTGAGATGAATTTCCCATTTGTGACTGGAAAGTGACAAAATTGCTGCGGCAGAAAAGAAAAAATTGAGGTGAGAGGATGTTTGATAAAAGAAAACCGCTGCCACAGGGATGGGAGCTTGTTTTTGGGGAAGAACACCGTTATGTCATTGCGGAGGAGATCGGGCGTGGCGGAAGCTGTATTGTATACAATGGATTTTACAGAGACCGGATCGGTGAAAGACATCTGGTTAAAATAAAAGAATGTTATCCGTACCGTCTGGAAATAGAGCGGGATGCCGAGGAAAATCTGACACCGGATTTGTCCTGTGAGCAAACGTTTCTTGCGGAAAAACAGAAGTTTCTGGAAGCTTACCGGAAAAATACGGAATTGAAAACAACGCTCGGACTTGTGAACTCCACTGCAAATGCAACAAATATTTATGAATATCACAATACCTGCTATGTGGTCATGACGGAGATCGAGGGCAGGGATTATCGAAGCGAGGCGGATGAGAATCTGCAGTCGTTGTTTCTGCATCTGCGGACGCTTGCCAGGATTGTGAAAAAATACCATGACTGCGGGATGTTATATCTTGATATCAAACCGGAAAATGTGCTGCTGATCCCGGAAACAAAAGAGCAGATGGTTCTATTTGATTTTGATTCTATGGTGAGAAAAGAAAAAATACAGACACAGCCAAATGGTTGGACATTTTCTGTGTCGGACGGTTATGCGGCACCGGAACTGGTGCGTGGAAAATGCAGCAAAATCTGTGAAGCGACTGATGTTTATGCGATCGGGGCGATCGCTTTTTATAAGCTTTTTGGAAGAACGCCGAATGCCATGGACAGTGCGGTGGGTGCGATATATGATTTTTCGGGCATGAAATGGAAGGATGCACGCTATCAGCCGGTGCTGTTCCGGCTGATGCAGGAGTTTTTTCACCGGACGCTGGCGGCAACGGTTCGACGACGTTATGCGTCTGTGGATGAAGTGCTTGAAATTTTGGAAAAACTGATCCGGGAGTCGGATGTAGAAAGAGTGTTTTTATATCACGGTTTTGCTTACAATACTGCAAATTTTGTTGGCAGGGAAAACGAGCTGCGGCAGATCGAGACGATATTTTCTTCCGGGCAGCAGGTTCTGTTTTTGTCTGGAATGGGCGGAATCGGAAAAACAGAGCTGGCGAAACGTTATGCTTACCTTTATGGGGAAGAATATCGAACCATCGTGTTTGTGCCATATCAGGGAAGTATCGTACAGACTGTCTGCGGGGAAGACATCCATATCCATAACGTTCACCGGGAGCAGAGTGAAGAAGGTCTGGAGACAGAAGAGGAATATTTTGAGCGGAAACTTAAAATTCTAAAAGAGCAGACCACGAAAGATGATCTGATCATTCTGGACAACTTTGATGTGGAAGAGGATGAAAATCTGGAGCGATTCTTGGAATGTCCCTGCCGTTTTCTGATCACGACCAGAGAAGATTTCCGGGATTATGATTTCTGCCAGATCGATGTGCAGCAGATGGAGGATATCAATGACGTGGAGGCATTGTTTGCCGTATACAATCCGAGAAGTTATGAAGAGGAAGAAAGAGGAGAAATCCGGGAAATACTGAAACTGGTAGAATATCACACAATGACAGTAGAATTGATTGCCAAATATCTACGTGAGGCAGAAGAAGAGCCGTATGTGCTTCTGGAAAAGATGCGAATGATAGAAGGCATCACCGGAACGGAAGAAGTCTCAGTGAAACATCGAAAAGACAGAAAAATGCAAAACCAAAAAGTGCAGGAGCATCTGAAAGCTCTGTTTGATCTGTCCGGATTTTCGAATGTTCAGCTGGAACTGATGCAAAGCCTTTCGCTGCTTGGCTATGTGCGGATCGCCAGAGAGACGTTCCTTTCCTATGTGCCGCTTGCGGGTGCAAAAGAGGCTCTGGATAAACTGATTCGATTGGGCTGGGTAGAACATAACAAAAAAACAGATAAGATTTCTCTTCATCAGATCATTCTGGATCTGGTTTATCATGATTCAAAGCCGACTGCGGAAAGCTGTCCGGCGATCACAGAAAAAATGACGGCTTATGCCAGAAAGGATCTGGAATCGTCTGCACTGGATGAAGTAAGGTGGCAGTTTTTAAAATATTTCATGGAGCGGATTTCAGGAGAAAATCTTGCCTATGTCCGGCTTTGCGTGGCGTATTGTGAGCATATCCGCAATGAAATGCATTATCTGAAACAGGCAGAAAAGATCTGTCGGTTCGGACAGGAAAAAGAGTGCCATGCATTGCTGTTCCGGATTTATCTTCTTCAGATTCGAAAGGTGGGTAAAAAAGATGATCTCATAGACAGAATGATGGAAGAAGATTTTGATGAAAACCGGTATCTGCAAGAGTTTCAGAATCAGATTTATGAACTTGCCGGCAAGGCGGAGAGGGAAATCCAGAGTGATACAGAAGATGTAGGGATTCTTGGGAAAAGTATGATCGATCTGGCACTGGAAGTGAATGATGCACTGGAAGATGATCTGATTTTGTTTCCGCCGCAGGAAAAAGAAAATGAGGAAGTTTATCATCAGTTGCTGAAAGTGGCAGTGCATTTTATGGATAAAGCAGAACAGTATCTGGATCAGGCTGAGATGGATAAAAAGGAAAAAGCCGGACTGTATAAGGAAATGGCAGAATTTTTCAGGGTAGATGAGTTTGAAATGGATGTTCGTAAGGAATATTACGGGGATCAAAGACGTGCTCATTTCTATCGGGAAAAAGCAGCAGAACTGACAAAGAATGAGGAAATTTCAGAAGAAAACGAAGAGATTGTGTTTGGAGAGATGCCGGGATTTTCGGAGGTTGCAGAAGAACTGGAAAAGAAAGGGGAATATTTCCAGGCAATCGAGTGTTATGTAAAAGCTTATGACCAGGATGAAATTTCCTATGTGCGGGCACTGGAGCAAATTGCAGAGAACCGGGTGCGTTTAAAAGAGATGGAAGAGGCAGCAAACTGCTGGAAACGGATTCTGGAGGCTGAACGGAAGCGAGAGGAATGGTTTCAATATGATGGAGGCATTTGCTGCCGTTTGATACAGTTTCTAAGAGAACGTGGACAGACGGATGAAGCACGCCGTTATGCGATGGAACTGGTGCAGTACTATACTTCGAAAGAAGAACAGGAGGATGATCATGACTGGTCCTGTCGGCTTGCAGGAATGTATCGACTGTATCAGCTGGAAACAGATGAAAAAAGGAGAGAGGATTACTGGAAACAGTGTGAAACATGCTGGCAGCATATTTCGGATGATTATCGTATTTTTGAAGAGAACCGGGCATATCTGCTGGAACGACTGGGACGTGAAAAAACAGAGGAGAAAAGGATTGAGCAGGCATTTGCCTATATGCAGCATCGGACATCGTGGATGGATGCGGAAGATAATCTTGTTTTTCTGGATTATATTCTGAAGCAGACGAAGGGGAAAGAAAAATTTGCCGCACAGGAAATCAGGGCATTTTTATATCGCAGCCGTTGTTATCTGGAGCTTGCGGGAAATCATAAAAAAGAAGCGATGTGGGATGCTTTTGCAGCTCTGAAACGGCAGAAACAGGTGAAAAATCAGGATGCCTATCTGCAAAGTTTCGGTTACAAAATGCTGGCGATATGCTATCGGGACAGGTACAGTGTACTGGATAAGCGGGCAGAAAAACTGCTGGAAAAATGTGACTATTTTCTGATGGCAAAAACAGATGCGAAAGGGCAGAAAACAGAACAACAGTTAGAAATCTGGGAAGATGCGGCGAGAAGTTATCGTGACAGAAAAGAAGATCCGATGGAAGAGAAGTGTTATCAGCAGATGGAACTTCTATTTCAAGAGATGCAAACCAAAGGAACCGAGCCAAGATATGAGACATACAAGTGTTTTGCGGAGAATCGTGCAAGATGTGCGGGCAGACAGAAACAATTTCAGAATGTACTTCAGATCATTCAGAAAACATACCAACGGACTTTGCATGAATATCAGACTCCAAAACCGGAAGATGCCTGGCCAAATTATGATGAAGAAACGAGAAAATATTATTTTTCGAGGGATCTGGGAGATTATGCGGATATTCTGGCAGAGATCGGACAGCAGAAAGAAGCGTTTGTATTTTATATCATGGCGGCAGTCGTATCCTTGGAAGATCAGCAGGATGCACCGTTTTTTGACAGTCTGGATGTATACTTTGCAGGAGAATGGGAACTTTTATATAAAACATTTGAAGCGGCACTTCATCAGAACGTGACAGAAGAGCAGATCGACCGCCTGTCAGATATCATGGATTATCTTCAGTATGATGAAATGAAAGATTTCTGGAACGGAAACAAAACGACAGACTTTCGCAGAGAGTTTACGTGGTTTGTGGACACCTACTGCCATGGAGAGATTGAGTTCAAAAGAGAAGATTAAATCATTTTCACAACGCCTGAAAGAAAACATGCTACACTGCCATCAGATCATATGGAAGGAGGATAGCATGGGAGAAAAGAAAAGCAGAAATACCCGAGTTCTGAGCCTGTTTGTGAGACTGTCATATGGTGACATTCTGAACAAAAAAGAGGAGGCATGTCACTATCAGGTGACAGAACGGACGATCCAGAGGGATCTGGAGACGATCCGAAGCGTTCTGGAAGAAGAACGAAAGAAGGGCAGGGACGATCGGATGCTTCTGTACGACAGAGAGCAGAACGGGTATAAAATCTGCAGAGTTTATCTCAGTCGAGAAGACTCCCACTTCTGCAAATGGTGAGTAATAACAAGCAGCTTTTTGTAAGTCCGGTCAATACCGATCGCTCCAAGCGGTGCGGTGATCAGGATCGCCAGCACTGCGACAGAGAGCACGATCTGTCCGCAGGCAAGTCCCATGGAAAGTGGAACGGAGCCGATCGCAGCCTGAACGGTTGCTTTTGGAAGATAGGCGATCACGCAGAAAAGACGTTCTTTGAAATTCAGTGAAGTTTTTGTCATGCACAGGCAGACACCGACGGCACGGAAAACAAGAGCCAGCAGGATCATGGCGACTGCGGCGATTCCGGCCTGCATCGTATAGCGGATGTCTACAGCGGCACCGACCAGTACAAAGAGCAGGATCTCGGCAGCGATCCAGAGTTTGCCAAACTTCAGTGACAGACGATTGGTGACATCGATGGGACTTTTCAGCTTTACCACGCATGCCATACTGACAACGGCAAGAAGTCCGGAAATGGCAACGATTCCTTTGAGGCGGTTCTCCAGTGCCATGCAGAGAAAAGCAAGGCTGAGCAGGATCAGGACTTTCAGACTGCTGCGGATGCTATGCTCCTGTTTATGGCAGGTTTCAAAAAACAGGGCGAGCAGATAACCAATGATGGCACCGATCACGATGCCAAGCAGGATGGATACCGGAATGTTTACGAAATCCATGATGTTTGCAGAACCGCCCTGAGCCATGCTCGAAAATGTAGAAAACAGTACAATGACAAAAATATCATCACAGGATGCCCCGGCCATAATGAGCTGGGGTATACTTTTTTCGGTGCCATAATTTGTTTCCATGAGCTGGACCATACGCGGGATGACGACGGCAGGGGAAACGGCAGCGAGCACAGATCCCATGACTGCTGCCTCGATTTTGGAAATGCCGAGCAAAGTCGGTGCCAGCAGAACATATCCGATGATCTCGAATGTGGCAGGAACAAAGGATATCAGAATCGCAGGACGACCGACCTTTTTCAGGTCAGAAAGATTCAGAGAAAGCCCGGCCTTGATCAGGATAATGATCAGTGCTATCTGCCGCAGATCGGATGATATGGATAATACGGAATCATCCAGCAGGTTCAGCACATACGGACCAAGCAAAATGCCGGCAAGCAGCATACCGATGATACGGGGCAGCTTCAGCTTCTCAAAAAGAGATGCCAGGAGCAGGCCGGTCAGAAAAATGAGTGCAAGTGATGTTAACATAAAGACCTCCTTTATTATAATGAAACTATGAGAAACACGCTTTGCGGGTTTCTCAAGTTATCGCGGCAGTCGCCAAGGTCTCGTGCAAGCACGGACTTTGGCTTGTTGCTCGCATAAAAAAAGCTGGTGATCCTGCGAAATCGCAGAAGTCATCAGCTTATATACAAGCGGTTTGGTTAAAAACCAGGGAGAACCTCATTCCCGGCAGTCATTATATAATGGAAGAATTTGTTTGTAAAGGAGAAGGTGAATAAGCTGCTCAGAGGAAAATGTGGGTAACTACAAAATATTACAAATATTTCAAAAATGTTAAAATGACATAATCCACAATTGAGTAAACGAAAATGAAACATCTATTGTTCAAAAGTTGAAAAATTCCGAAAATTTACTTGGGTAAAATGACAAAAATCAAGAAAACAGGTTATACATATTGCAACAAATAATGTTTGAAATGTGATAAAATTATGGAAACATCTCATAAAATTGTATGTGACTGAAAAAAATATGTTGTAAAATGTAACGAATCTGTAACATTTACCTTGACATGTAACAAATTCTTCACTTATAATGCAGGTACATCAACTGCGGAAGGAGGAATGGCATTATGTGGCTGCTGGGAGTGATCTTAGATAATATCTGTGGTTTTTTTAAGGTATGTTTTTCACGTACACTCAGCAAACAGATTTATCGCAACTGTGCAGTTCTTATGACAGGTACAGTTGTGGTGGCTGTATTGGTTTTTACAGCGGGCAGTTTTACCGGAGGAGGAAAGAATCAGGTATATGCTGTAAAAGCCTCCCGAAATGCAGAAGAAGCAGGTGAGGGTGAGGATGTGAAGGAAGAGGAGCTTCAGGCAGGTCTGATGGGAATTGTTGCCAGCGTAAACAAGCTGGAAGCGTACTCGCAGGCAGCGGATGGCGTTGATCTTGAGACGGCGAATCAGGAAATCCTTGCCGGAACATCACGAATCAGAAAAAATGCCTTCTACCAGAAGTACGTGGAGGAGTGTGCAAAAAACATCGGAAGCATCGGCTATTATGCACAGCAGAAAGTGCTGGAAAATCAGATGGATGGGAATGATTATTACACACTTCTTCAGATCGTAGAAGCGGAGGCGACAGGGGGAGACATCAAAAGTAAGATCCTGATCGCCAATGTCGTGCTCAATCGTGTAAAGGATTCCAGATTTCCAGATACGATCTACGATGTTGTCTGGCAGACGGCGGGCGGTTCGCCGCAGTTTTCCCCTACCGACGACGGCAGGATCTATACGGTCTCGATCACGGATGATACGATCGAGGCGGTAGACCGGGCATTGGCCGGGGAAGATTATTCGCAGGGGGCACTGTTCTTTGCAGCACGTGCCAGTGCGGAAGCCCAGAATATGGTCTGGTTTGACCAGAATCTGGTGCAGATGTTTGAATATGGCGGACACGAATTTTTCTGTTTTGCGGATGAATGATCCGCTGCATGAGAAAAAACCGGGGGCATGGTAAGAAGTGTCTCCGGTTTTTCTCAACTTCGTTCCTTTGCTCTTGCACAGTGAAAAAAGGTATGTTATAATCTGGAATTAAGCGTGGAGAGACTGCATCAGATGTAAGGTGACTCCCGTAAAGTTTATCGCAAAATATGGCGTTTGAAGGAAAGGACGGCTGTTATGAATCTTTTATACAAAAGTACCAGAAGCAACGATGTCGAAGTAACTGCATCCCAGGCAATCCTGAAAGGACTGGCAGATGATGGCGGTCTGTTTGTACCGGAGAGTCTTCCGGCACTGGAAGCAGATATGGACACCCTTGCAGGGATGAGCTACCAGGAGACTGCATATGAAGTTATGCGTCAGTTTCTTACCGATTTTACGGAAGAGGAACTGAAAGACTGCATCGCAAAAGCATACGATGAGAAATTCGATACAAAGGAGATCGCTCCGCTTGTAAAAAAAGATGAGGCTTATTATCTGGAACTGTTCCACGGAAAGACGATTGCTTTTAAGGATATGGCATTGTCCATTCTGCCGCATCTTCTGACCACATCCGCAAAGAAAAATCAGGTGAAGAATGAGATCGTGATCCTCACAGCAACATCCGGAGATACCGGAAAAGCAGCACTTGCGGGATTTGCAGATGTACCTGGAACAAAGATCATTGTATTCTATCCAAAAAACGGCGTAAGCCCGATCCAGGAAAAGCAGATGGTAACACAGAAAGGTGCCAATACTTTTGTAGTAGGGATCCATGGCAATTTTGATGATGCACAGACAGGCGTGAAAAAAATGTTTGGTGACAAAGAACTGGCAGCACAGATGGACAAGGCAGGATATCAGTTCTCTTCCGCAAACTCCATCAATATCGGAAGACTGGTTCCGCAGGTTGTTTACTATGTATATGCTTATGCAAAAATGTATGCAAACGGTGAAGTGGCAAAGGGAGAAAAGATCAATGTCGTAGTACCTACCGGAAACTTCGGAAATATTCTGGCAGCCTACTATGCAAAGAACATGGGTGTGCCGATCGACAAGCTGATCTGTGCTTCCAACGATAACAAGGTTCTCTATGATTTCTTCCGCACCGGAACGTATGACAGAAATCGTGAGTTTATTCTGACAACATCTCCGTCCATGGATATCCTGATCTCCAGCAACCTGGAGCGTCTGATCTACAAGATCGCAGGTGCAGATGCAGCAAAAGATGTAACTCTGATGCAGAATCTGGCAGCAGAAGGCAAATATGAGATTACAGATGAGATGAAAGCTAAGCTGAAAGATTTCTACGGCAACTATGCAAATGAAAAAGAAACTGCCGAAGAAATCGCAGAAGTTTACAAAAAAACAGGTTATATTATGGACACACATACCGCTGTTGCTTCCAGAGTATACCGCAAGTATGTGGCAGAGACCGGTGATCAGACCAAGACCGTGATCGCATCCACAGCAAGTCCGTATAAATTCACCAGAAGTGTTATGGATGCCATTGATGCAGAAAAGTACAAAGGCATGGGTGATTTCGAACTAGTAGACGCACTGAGCGAACTGTCCGGTGTGAAAGTTCCGCAGGCGATCGAAGAGATCCGTACCGCACCGGTTCTTCACAAGAATGTGGTAGAGACAGAGGATATGCCAAAGATCGTAAAACAGTTCTTAAATATCTGAGATGCCGGATCTGAAGCTATAAAGCATGAAGTAATGGCAGGACATCTTTGAAACATAACATCATATTTTAAAACCAAAGCAGGAGAAGGAGCACCGTTTTTCCATGTTCCATCTCCTGTTTTTGCGTATCCGGGAAGCTGTGGTTTCTGAAGAATGCAATAAGAAATTAAATAAAGTTTAAGAAAGCGGGCGTTGCGGCGGCATATTATACTATGTATAATATATCAGATGGAAGTTACTTTATAACGGAGCAATTCACAGGTATCATGATACCAAGATGAACACAAAAACTATTAAGAAGGGATTTATGAATAGATGAAAGAAAAATTGATCACGTTTGCAGTGCCATGCTACAATTCGCAGGATTACATGCAGCGATGCCTGAGGTCACTGATGGCGGGAGGCGAGGAGGTGGAGATCATCGTGATCGATGATGGCTCCACGGATCGGACCGGTGAAATCGCAGATTGCTATGCAGAAAAGTATCCGGAAACAGTCAGGGCGGTACATCAGAAAAACGGTGGTCACGGAGCCGGAGTGAACAAAGGACTGTCTCTGGCAGCCGGAGAATATTTCAAAGTGGTGGATTCGGATGACTGGCTGGATGAGGAAGCTCTGAAAAAGTTATTGACGGAGATCCGAAAAAGAAAGAGACAGGGGGCTTTAGCGGATCTGATCATCTGCAACTATCTGTATGACCATTTATATGAAGGAAAACAGAAACGGATGGGCTATGAGAATGTATTTCGCGATGGAAAAGTCTGTACTTGGGATACCATCGGGAAATTTCATCCATCGCAGTACCTTGTGATGCACGCTCAGATCTGCCGGACAGAAGTACTTCGAAGGTCAGGCGTACGCCTGCCGCGGCATACGTTTTATGTGGACAATCTGTTTGCCAACCAGCCGCTTCCGTTTGTAAAGACGATCCTGTACCTGGATCTGGATCTCTACCATTATTTCCTTGGAAGAGAGGATCAGTCGGTCAATGAGCAGGTGCTGATGAAAAGGATCGACCAACAGATTCTGGTCACAAAAATGGTTTCCAGGTGTGCGGATTTGAAGCAAGTACAGAAGAAACATCCAAAACTGGCGGATTATCTGGTACGGAATCTGTCAATCATGCTGTCGATTTCTTCCATTCATCTTTTGCTGATCGGAACGGAAGAGGCAATGGAAAAAAGAAACGAACTGTGGGAGTATATGAGAAGAAGAGGAAACGGTCTTTATCGGAAGCTTCGCTTCGGGACCGTGAGCGGTTTTACTTATCTGCCTGGAAAAGCAGGGACGGCACTTACACTGGCAGGTTATCGCCTGGCAAAACAGTGCTATCATTTTAACTGATCGGAAGGAGAGAAGCTATGGAACAGATTTATCTGGCTTTTGTGGATACACCGGGATTCTTTGCGTCCATCATCCGTAGGGTGATCGGGATCCCTTATGTGCATGTGGTCCTTTCGATGGATGCCGATCTAAGAGAGGCCTACAGTGTGGGAAGAAGGAATCCGGCCGTTCCGCTGATCGCTGGCTTTGAAAAAGAAAATACGCTGGAGATCGAGGCAGTATTTCCGCATGCAAAATATAAAGTAGTCCGTATGCAGTGTACGGCAGAACAGAAAAAAAGTATTGCAAGACAGCTTTTGCAGTGCTATAAACAAAGAAAGCGATATCACTACTGTATTATCGGACTGCCTTTCATCCTGTTTCAGATACCGTTTTATCAGAAGAATCATTATACCTGTTCTTCTTTTGTGACGAATATCCTGGAGCAGAATGGCATTTCGCTTTTCCAGAAGCATTTCTCGCTTGTGACACCAAGGGATTTTTACGAACTGGAACAGACAGAAACCATTTTCGAAGGATCTCTGCATGATTTTAACAGAAAGGTTTATTTAATGATAGGAGCAGCTTATGAATCGTAAAAATTTGATCAGTGCGGCGTTTTTCCTGCTACTGTTGACCGCTACTATTGTGGTTATTTTTCAGGGAAATGATATGAATACCGTAGTTGCTGCCATGCAGACTTTAAGCCCGGTTTATCTGGTGGCTGCAGCTCTTACGGCTTTGTTCTTTACATCCGCGGAAGGCATTATGATCTGGTATCTTCTTGGCAGTCTGGAGGGGAAAACCCCTCTTTTTTCCTGCATCAAATATTCGTTTGTGGGATTTTTTTATTCCGGTATCACACCGTCTGCAACAGGCGGACAGCCGATGCAGCTTTATTACATGCAGAAAGAAGGGCATAAAGTATCGGACAGCAGCGTGGTGCTTATGACGGTGGCGGTGGTATACAAACTGGTACTGGCCCTTATGGGCGTTGCCATTTTGCTTTTTTACCGCACGCAGCTGATGGGATATCTTGGAAACTATATTTATCTTTATTATCTTGGACTGTTTCTGAATACGGCTCTGGTGGTGATCCTGCTGTTTGTCATGATCAGCCCGCGCTGCTTTAAGAGTCTGGTGCTTGGCGGCGAAGCAGTGCTCAAAAAACTGCACATTCTCAAAAAGTCAGGAAAACGAAAAGAAAAACTGATCGAAATGGCAGATCAGTACCATGAAGCAGTTGTATTTCTGATCGGGCATAAAAACAAGATTGCATTTGTGCTGATCCTGACGTTTATCCAGAGATGCAGTGTGTTTTTTATGACCTGGCTGATCTACAAAGGCATGGGGCTTACCGGAGAATCTGTGCTCAGTATCATGATCCTTCAGGCATCTGTTTATATTGCAGTTGATATGCTGCCGCTTCCGGGAGCACAGGGAATCACAGAAATCATGTACAAAGCATCCTTTGGACAGGTCTTTAAAGGGGCACTGCTTCCGGCGTCCATGTGCCTGACAAGAGGTCTGAATTTCTATTTTCTGCTGATCGTCAGTGCTGTTACCGCCATGTACTGTCATTTCAGCGTCCGCAGAAAAGGCCTGAAAGGATCCTGGCGAAGCGAAGAAGCCAAATCTTAGAGGCATTTCCGGACAGAAAAAGACAAAAGAATCCGGTTTGTTAAAAAAAGACTGGACGAAATCGTCGATTTATGAGAAAATAATGTGAAAGTATTTTGCAGCCTCCTGTGATCGCAAAAAAGGGAGGCGGCTAATTACTATATGCAATTTATTTTTGAAAGGAGTCTTAAAATGATTTATTCACGTGAAGTAGAAGAAATGTGCCCAGTTGCACAGGGCGTTCATCATGGCGCTGCTCCAATTCCAGAAGAAGCAAAATGGGTACAGGCAAAAGAAGTTAAAGACATTTCCGGATTTACACATGGTGTAGGCTGGTGTGCTCCTCAGCAGGGTGCATGTAAGCTGAGCCTGAATGTAAAAGAAGGTATCATTCAGGAAGCTCTGGTAGAGACCATCGGATGTTCCGGTATGACACACTCTGCTGCTATGGCTGCTGAGATCCTGCCGGGTCTGACTGTAATGGAAGCTCTGAATACAGACCTTGTCTGTGATGCTATCAATACAGCTATGAGAGAACTGTTCCTGCAGATCGTATACGGAAGAAGCCAGAGTGCTTTCTCTGAAGATGGTCTGGCAGTAGGTGCTGGTCTGGAAGACCTGGGTAAAGGACTTCGCTCACAGGTTGGTACAATGTACGGTACATTAAAGAAAGGTCCTCGTTACCTTGAAATGGCAGAAGGTTATGTAACAGGCATCGCTCTGGATGCTGATGATCTGATCATCGGATACCAGTTCGTAAACCTTGGAAAGATGACAGACTTCATCAAAAAAGGTGATGACCCTAATACTGCATGGGAAAAATCCAAAGGTCAGTATGGCCGCGTAGCTGATGCTGTTAAGATTATTGACCCGCGTAAAGAATAATTAGAGGAGGTAACAGGAAATGGCTTTATTTGAATCATATGAGAGACGAATTGACAAGATCAATTCTGTTTTAAATAGTTACGGAATTGCTTCTATTGAAGAAGCTGAAAAGATCACAAAAGATGCTGGACTGGATGTATATGCTCAGGTCAAGAGCATTCAGCCGATCTGTTTTGAGAATGCTTGCTGGGCTTACACAGTAGGTGCTGCAATTGCAATCAAAAAAGGCTGCAGAAGAGCTGCTGATGCTGCTGCTGCAATCGGTGAAGGTCTTCAGTCTTTCTGTATTCCGGGTTCTGTTGCTGACACACGTAAAGTAGGTCTGGGACATGGTAACTTAGGAAAAATGCTGCTGGAAGAAGAAACAGAATGTTTCGCATTCCTGGCAGGTCACGAATCTTTCGCTGCTGCTGAAGGTGCGATCGGTATCGCAGAAAAAGCAAACAAAGTTCGTAAAAAACCGCTGCGTGTTATCCTGAACGGTCTGGGTAAAGACGCTGCACAGATCATCTCCAGAATCAACGGTTTCACATTCGTTGAGACAGAGTATGATCCATACACAAACGAAGTAAAAGAAGTATCCAGAAAAGCTTATTCTGAAGGACTTCGTGCAAAAGTAAACTGTTACGGTGCAAACAGTGTACCGGAAGGTGTAGCTATCATGTGGAAAGAAGGCGTTGACGTTTCTATCACAGGTAACTCCACAAACCCGACACGTTTCCAGCATCCGGTTGCAGGTACATACAAAAAAGAATGTCTTGAAAAAGGTAAGAAATACTTCTCAGTAGCTTCCGGTGGTGGTACAGGACGTACACTGCATCCGGATAACATGGCTGCAGGTCCTGCTTCTTATGGTATGACAGATACTCTGGGACGTATGCACTCTGATGCACAGTTCGCAGGTTCTTCTTCTGTTCCGGCTCACGTAGAAATGATGGGTCTGATCGGTGCAGGTAACAACCCAATGGTTGGTATGACTGTTGCAGTTGCAGTTTCGATCGAGGAAGCAGCAAAAGCTGGTAAATTCTAAGAATTGTTAAAAGATTAAAAGAGAGAGCTATTCAATTTCGGTTGAGTAGCTCTTTTTTAGTCGAGATTATACGAAATAAACAAAAGTAAGTCGTAAAAATGCAAAAAAATAATTGAATTTTTGTGCTATTTAACAGAAAAAAACGACTTAAATAAAGAATATTTACTTAAAAAAAGAATATGTTATATTTGAACTAACAAATCAGAAGGTTCTGATGAAACAGAAACTTAAAATTTGCATGGTACACTGGGCGTATTATAATATCTAAGAAAGGATTGAATGATCATGAAGAAAAAAACAAAAAAATTGGCAGCTCTGTTACTATCCCTTCTAATGGTAATTTCGTTAATGTCCGGTACGGGGCTGACGGTTGATGCAGCTGCGAAAACGAAACTTGTAAAAAAATCGGTCAGTATTGTAGTTGGCGGGAAAACTAAAATCAAGGTAAAAAATGTGCCGAAAGGAGCCAGGGTTACATATAAATCTGCCCAAAAGAAGGTTGCTACTGTATCAAAGAAAGGTATCGTGAAAGGAATCAAAAGTGGAACTGCAAAAATAATCATTTCTGTAAAGAAAAATTTAAAAACAACTAAACTGACTTATAAAGTTAACGTGAAAAAACCTAAATTATCGAAAAGTAAATTGTCTTTGACTTTGGGAAAAACAGCGAATCTATCTGTCAGAAATAAGCCAAAGAAAGCAAAATATACCTGGCGGTCAAGCAACCCGAAAATTGTTACAGTAAATAAAAAAGGAAAAGTAGTGGCTGAAACAGAAGGAACAGCCAACATAAAAGTAAAAGTAAAAACGGCAAAGAAAACTTACAGTTTGTCCTGCAAAGTGACAGTAAACACAGAATCAGAATTTGATCATTCTCAAAAACAAATATTGTCACCGGATATGGAAAGCTTATTAGGTACAAATCCTGATCTTGAGGATACAGATGGTGATGGCTTGACTGACTATCAGGAAGTTTATCTGACAGGAACGGATCCTGTTTTGGTTGATACAGATGAAAATGGAATTAACGATGGTGAGGATGATTCGGATTCGGATGGTTTAAACAATTTAAGAGAGATTGAACTGAGAACAAATCCTATGGAAGTGGACAGTGATGGTGATGGACTTTCTGATTGGGATGAAGTTGAAATATATTATACAGATCCTTTAAATAAAGATACAGACAATGATGGTATCAATGATGGAAACGAAGTTATTTTAGGATTAAATCCATTACAGAAATGCAGTGACGGAATGACTCCGGATGCAGAGCGTAAAATCCTTCAGAGCACTAAAGCAGATATATCATTAACACAGGATAACAGTGCAATTCCAAGTCTAGAAGGTTATGTATCAGATGTAATAGACAATCATACGGCACTTCAGGAAACGGTGATTAATGCATTGGATGATAATAGAGCGGTAGTTGGCAAACCGGTGCATATTGATATGGACTATTCCGACGAAAGCAATCTGCAATTGAGTTTTGACTGTACTTCTGAGAAAGACAGAATAGACAATTTGATGATTTGCCGTTATGAAAATAATACGATAGTACCGTGCGAGACAACTGTAAATGGGGACGTATTGAAAACAACCGCATCTGCTGGTGATTACTTTGTAATGGATGCGGAAGAACTACTGATAAATCTTGGGGTTAATGTTCATGACTATGCTGTAAATAAGGAAAGCATGCGAATGAGATCAGCTGCCTATGGAGCGACTGGCGGACAGGCAGATATTGTGTTTGTCATAGATTCTACCGGATCAATGGATGAAGAAATTGATAATGTTGCGTCAAATATTCAGGCATTTGTAACTGCCCTTACTTCTGATTATTCTGTTCAGGCTAATTTTGCACTTATTGATTATAAAGATATTACGGAATCTGGTGAGAAAACAAAGCTTATAAAGAATGGAACTTCAAACTGGTTTCATGATATAGATAAATACAAAGAAGAAATCAACAAAATTTATGTCGATGGTGGCGGAGATGATGATGAAACTGTTGTTGATGCCCTGGCTATGGCGAGTCAATTAGATTTTCGTCAAAATGCAGATAAATTTGTTGTTTTAGTAACGGATGCCGGATATAAAGTGGATAATAATTATAACATTTCGTCAATGCCGGAAATGATTGAAATACTTAAAAATGCCGGGATTGTTACATCTGTTATCACCACCAGTGAACAACAATCTGCTTATAAGGATCTGTATCAGGAAACAGGTGGATTTTATGCAAATATATATGAAAATTTCAGTGACATATTGATGCAGCTGGCAGATAAGATTGGCGAAGTTGTAAACGATGGTACGTGGGTGATTTTGAGTGACTATCAATTCATTAAATTAAATCAGCCATTGAAAGAAAATGGTGACAGCGATGGTGACCATAAATCAGATCAAGGAGAACTGGGAGAAAAAATTAAATCAGATATCACGCCTTACATTAATTGGGTATTAAGCAAGTATAATATACCTGAAGATATGTACACCGGTCCTGAGACGTTAGAAGTATATAATTACAAATCCAACCCAATCCTTGTGGATACGGATTATGATGGAATTGATGATGGGGAAGATGTTGATCCAAGAAATGCAGAGGCAACAGGAAAAATGATGGGATATTATCCAGTTAACCATGCGGAATATACCATGGATTTCAGAAAATTTTTCCAGTCAAGTGATATTTACAGCAAAGAACTTTGTTCTGTTTCTCTGGTTTTGGCGAATACTATTTATAATGAGGCGTCTTTTGTTTATGATAAAGTACAGAAAGCTGGAACAAATTCTAACATATCCACTATAAAGGATATAATGAAATATCATGGTTTTGAAAATGTAATTGACTATAAACTTGCAGAAGGTTATCATTCGAATGGAATAGATGTGGATGCGTATACAGATGATAATATTTCGGAAATAGGGATTGGCTATCATGATGTTACTTATCATGGCATCACAAAGACGGTTGTCGGTATTGTTGTTCGTGGAACAGATGGAACGGTAAAGGAATGGAGCAGTAATTTTGACATGGGAGATCCTGCCAATTGGTATTCTGTTTATCATAAAGGATTTTATATCACGGAAGAACGTATTAAAAATTTTGTTGAGTTATATTGTGATAAATATCTTAGTGGTAAAGGAAATATCACATATTGGATAACAGGACATTCTAGAGGAGCAGCTCTGGCGAATATTCTGGCGGCTAGATTGATCGACAACGGAAATACAGTGTATGCATATACATTTGCTACTCCTTCTACAACGATCAGTCAGTCTAAAAATGATGCGAGATATCATTCTATTTTCAATTTTGCGAACACCAGTGATTTTGTAACTTATGTCCCACTTGCTGAATGGGATTTTGACAGATTTGGGATAACCTATCAGCTCAGCATTGAAAGCTCTGGGTTAGAGAGCGTATGGGAAGCTCAGACAGGGGAATCCAATTATAATGCACTAAATCAAAGTTTGATTCGCATAGCAACTGCCAGGATCGCAAAATCCTGCAGTCCTACATGGGCATCCGTGTTTGATTTAGCCGGAGCACAAGATATCAATGATAAACAGTATAATGCCATATCTGCAAGAGCAAAGCGTTATTGTGTTTTGGAAGAACGCAAGTTGCTATGGACACATTTAGGATATAAATTGTATCCAACTACAGCGTTTGTTTTTCAATTAGGAGCAGAGGGGATTGCAGGACAGCCGGTTGAACTCTCCCTGATAACAGAACTGTGGAATAGCAAATATACCGGCGTAATATTGTTATTCTTAGTAAATGACGGTGGAACGACCAATATCAAGGAGCTGTGGCAGGAGGGACGAATAGGTATATCATTAATAGGTGATGGTCATGCACCGGCAACTTACTATGTACTTACTCATTCTATGTAGGGTGCTTCGAAAGCACAAAAATCCATGAGGATCTTTTATACAAGTGATTACGTTGATTTCAGTCACATTTACAGTTGGAATAATTTTGGGGAGGATCATGAAGAAATATTTAAAAATACTGGCCATTACAGCTGGCATTCAAATTATAAGCTTTTGCTTATTTTATCTAAGTGATCGATTGCTGACAAATTCAATGTTGCCTGTATGTATCATGTTGTCAGGAATCATAGTTTCTGAGGCATTGGGTATCATTCTTCCGATAAAATGGTGCAGCACAAAAAAACAGAAAGTTTTAAGTATCATATTTTTGCCAACGAATTATACATTGCTGTTTCTTGTTTTATCTGTTGTTTTCTTCGTTCATGGTTTGCTGGATATATTGACCCAAATACCGGACAACTTCGGATGAAAATAGAAATGTAACTTTCTGCTTGTTTCGGAATATTATAGTAAAAACAGTGTGGGGAGTCTATCATGCAGATCACCGATTATATAAAACCAGAGCTATTGGCAGTGGCACTGGTTTTATATTTTGTTGGCATTGGGCTGAAACATTCTCAGACCATACAAAACCAGTATGTTCCCGGAGTTCTCGGGATTCTCGGTATATTGCTTGCCGGTCTGTATGTGTTTGCAACGACAGAATTTCAAACAAGACAGGAGATCGCAATGGCAGTTTTTACGGCGGTCGTGCAGGGAATCCTTGTGGCGGGACTGAGCACGTATGTAGATCAGCTGCTGGGGCAGAGACACAAGTCCTGTGAAAAAGGGGAATGATCCGTCACGAAGGGAAACGTAAAGATTATGTAAAAAGATGTATTTTGCAAAGAAGATGTGCTAAAATTGTCAGGGGATGCCTGATCAGGTCATCAAGTCATAACATTATTTCTGCACAGGTACATCGTGATTTCAGACTTTTCGTTGTGACATCCTTTTAAGCATAAAAAGCACAAAAGAGGTATAGATATGGAGTCAAAATCAAAAAAAACTGTCTTATGGAAACTTTTTCTGTCTACGTTTTATCTTAGTACATTCACGTTTGGCGGAGGCTATGTGATCGTGAGTCTGATGAAAAAGAAATTTGTTGATGAGTATCACTGGATCGATGAGAATGAGATGCTGGATCTGGTGGCGATCGCACAGTCGGCACCGGGAGCTGTGGCAGTGAACGGAGCAATCGCAGTCGGCTATAAGCTGGCAGGGCTTACCGGCGTGGTGACAGCCGTCTTTGGGACATTGCTTCCGCAGTTTGTAATCATTGCGGCAATCTCGGTCTGTTATCAGATCTTCTGCAAAAATTTTATTGTAAGCCAGATGTTGCTTGGCATGCAGGCCGGAGTCGGGGCAGTGATCGCTGTTGTGGTATATGAGATGGCGGGTGAGGTGGCAAAACAAAAAGATGCCATTTCCTGGATCATTATGGCAGCTGCCTTTCTGGCGGCAACGGTGTTTCAAGTCAATGTTGTATACATTGTGATTGCAAGCGGTTTGTTGGGATTTTTACGTTCAAAGTACGGAAAGAGGAAAATATCATGATTTATCTGAAATTATTTTTTGCATTTCTTCAGATTGGAATGTTCAGTTTTGGAGGCGGTTATGCGGCAATGCCTCTGATACAGCACCAGGTAGTGGACACGTATCACTGGTTAGATGGGAAAGGGTTCGCAGATCTTGTCACGATCTCGCAGATGACACCTGGCCCGATCGCCACAAATGCAGCTACGTTTGTCGGAATGAACACGGCAGGGCTTGCGGGAGCTCTGATTGCAACGTTTGGATGTATTCTGCCGTCCTGTATTTTGGTTACATTTATTGCTTACTTCTATTTAAAATATCAAAAGCTCGCAGCACTTCAGGGTATTCTTTCTTCCCTGCGTCCGGCAGTGATCGCACTGATCGCATCGGCCGGCATTTCCATCTTGGTTTCTGCCTTCTGGAACGGACAGACTGTGATCCGTCTGCCGGATACCGACTGGGGCATGGTGATTCTGTTCGGCCTTTGCATCGTGCTGCTTCGGAAATGTAAAATGAATCCGGTGACCGTTATGTTTCTGGCCGGTATTCTGAAAGTTTTGCTGGCAGAAGGTCAGAAAATTTTGTAAAATTCTGGTAATTGTTCAGTGGCTTCAGCGTTGTGGGTCAAAATACATTTTCTGTACATTGACATTTAAGGCTATAGAGGGTAAAATTGAAAAAACTGATGATGTATATCAAAATAAAATGAACGAAACGATGATGGAGGATAAAGAAATGCAGATACTCAAAGACAGAATCAGAAAAGACGGCAAGATCAGAGAAGGCAATGTGCTGAAAGTGGACAGCTTTTTGAATCATCAGATGGATGTATCCCTGTTCCGTGAGATCGGAAAAGAGTTCAAACGCAGATTTGAAGGGGAAGAGATCACAAAGATCCTGACGATCGAGGCATCCGGTATCGGTATTGCCTGTGTTGTTGCCGAAGTTTTCAACGTTCCGGTTGTCTTTGCAAAGAAGACACAGACCAAAAATATCGCAGGAGATGTCTATACCACACAGGTGGAGTCCTATACTCACGGAAGAATCTACGACATCATCGTTTCCAGGGAGTTTCTCGGACCGGATGATAAAGTGCTGCTGATCGATGATTTTATGGCAAACGGAAAGGCAATGGAGGGACTGATCCAGATCGTAAAAGATTCCGGTGCACAGCTGGTCGGAGCCGGTATCGTGATCGAGAAAGGCTTCCAGCCAGGCGGCGATGCCCTGCGTGATCAGGGAGTACACCTGGAATCTCTCGCTATCGTAGAGAGTATGGATGAAAAAACCGGAGAGATCGTATTCCGATAAGCTTTACGATTTCTTTACAATTGCAGATTTTCTTTACAAAAACATAACCAAGGATTAACCAGCCCATGCTTTTTGTGGGCTGGTTTTGTGTTATCTTAAGGTTGTTCACAAAGAACAGAAAAATCAGAAACTGACAGATGCCGAATGAAAAACTGGTAAAAATAAAACGAAAACGGCACAGCAGGTCAGGAGAGGAGATTATTATTATGAAGAACCTTAAGAAATTGACAGCTTTAGCAGGAATTTGTGCAGTGACAGTAGCAAGTCTGGCAGCATGCGGACAGTCAGGCACGACAACAGAGACAAAGGCAGATACAAACGCAGCACAGACAGAGGCAGGAAGCCAGGCGGCTGAAAGCACTGCAGACAGTGCCAAAGATACACAGGCAGCAAGCGAAGCTTCCGCAGATTTGAGCGGCAGCATTACCATGGCAGGAAGTACTTCTATGGAGAAACTGGCAAACGCCGTTGCAGAAGCTTTTATGGAGAAATATCCGAATGTAACCGTAAATGCAGAATTTACCGGATCTTCCGCAGGTATTGAATCCCTTCTTTCCGGAAGCGTAGATATCGGAAACTCTTCCCGTGCACTGGAAGACAGTGAAAAACAGAATGGTGCAGTAGAAAACATCGTAGCGATCGACGGTATTGCAGTTGTAGTAAATCCGGATACAAAAGTAGAGAATCTGACAAAAGAACAGCTGGCACAGATCTACACAGGTGAGATCACAGACTGGGCAGATGTAGACGGAGACTCCGCGCCGATCGTTGTGATCGGACGTGAAGCAGGTTCCGGTACGAGAGGAGCTTTTGAAGAACTGCTGGATGTTGCAGATAAATGTACATATGCAAGCGAACTGGACAGCACCGGAGCTGTTATGGCAAAAGTAGCTTCCACACCGGGCTCCATCGGATACGTATCTCTGGATGTCCTGGATGACACGGTAAAAGCCCTGAAACTGGAAGGTGTAGAGCCGACAGCAGAAAACATCAAAGCAGGAAACTATTTCCTGAGCCGCCCGTTTGTTATGGCGACAAAAGGAGAGATCTCAGAACAGAGCGAACCGGTACAGGCACTGTTTGACTATCTTTCTTCCGCAGAAGGAAAAGATCTGATCAGCTCCGTAGGTCTGATCACTGTAGACTAACTGGAAAAAACGAAGGCTTGGTGTAAAGAATGGAAGATAAGAAAAGCAAATTCAGTATTTTAAGTGCAAAAGGATCCCGCTCGGCGGTAGAAACAACGGCACAGATCATCTTTACCATATGTTCGGTCGTTGCAGTTGCGGCAGTCTTTTCAATCACACTCTACATGATCATCAGCGGAAGTCCTGCGATTTTCAAAGTCGGTCTCCTTGACATTCTCTTTGGAAGTGTCTGGGCACCGACGGCGGCAACGCCATCCTACGGTATCCTGTACATTATCCTCACATCGATTGTAGGAACGGCACTTGCCATCCTGATCGGTGTGCCGATCGGTATTCTGACTGCAGTCTTTCTTGCGGAAGCTGCACCGAAAAAACTGGTAGCCGTTGTAAAACCGGCGGTGGAACTTCTGGCAGGCATTCCTTCGGTTATTTACGGACTGGTCGGCATCCTGGTGCTCAATCCGGTAATGTACAAACTGGAGCTGTTTCTCTTTCAAAATTCAAAAACACACCAGTTCACCGGAGGAGCGAACCTGATTTCAGCTGTGATCGTACTGGCGATTATGATCCTCCCAACGGTAATAAATATCAGTGAGTCTGCACTGAAAGCAGTACCGCAGAATCTGAAATCAGCATCGCTGGCTTTGGGAGCCTCCCATATCCAGACTATTTTCAAGGTGATGATTCCGGCGGCAAAATCCGGTATCATTACAGCCATCGTACTTGGAACAGGAAGAGCAATCGGCGAAGCGATGGCGATCACTTTGGTAGCAGGAAGTTCGGTAAATCCGCCGTTCCCATTCAATTCGGTTCGTTTTCTGACAACAGCGATCGTAAGTGAAATGGGATATGCAGCAGATTTACACAGACAGGTTTTATTCACGATCGGTCTGGTGCTGTTTGTATTCATCATGCTGATCAATGTGGTTCTGACACGGATACTGAAGAAGGGAATAGACGACGATGCAAAGTGAGAATTCAATTTATAATAAAAAAACACATGGCATGGACAAGTTCCTGTACGGATGCATTTATCTGTCAGCAGCCATAGCAGTTTCTGTTCTTCTGATGATCATCTGTTATGTAACAGTAAGAGGAATCGGAAGTGTAAGCCTGGAGTTTCTGACAACGGTAACAAGTGCAAGAAAAGGAACGGTCGGCATTGCCGGAAATATTGTCAATACGCTGTATATCATCGTGATCACGCTGGTGATCGCAACGCCGATCGGTGTGGGAAGTGCCATTTATCTGAATGAGTATGCCAAACCGGGCAAGATCGTAAGGATCATTGAATTTACGACTGAGACACTTTCCGGTATCCCATCGATTATTTTCGGACTTTTCGGAAGCGTGTTTTTTGGAACAACGCTGAAACTTGGTTATTCTCTGCTGACCGGTGCTCTGACTTTGAGCCTTATGATCCTGCCACTGATCACGCGAAACACGCAGGAAGCTCTGCGTACGGTTCCGAATTCTTACCGCAGCGGTGCACTTGGCATGGGAGCAACAAAATGGCACATGATCCGTACAATCCTGCTTCCGTCTGCCATGCCTGGCATCATCACCGGAGTGATTCTGGCGATCGGACGTATCGTCGGAGAATCAGCAGCCCTGCTCTTTACGGCAGGAAGCGGTTATCTGCTCCCGAAAGCGGGAGGATGGCTTTCCAAGATCCTGCAGCCGGGCGGAACTTTGACGATCCAGTTGTATCTTAGCAGCTCGAAAGCAGAATATAATGTAGCGTTTGGAATTGCATTTGTACTTCTTGTGATCGTACTGTGCATCAATTTCCTGACAAAATATCTGGCGAAGCGTTTCGATGTAACGCAGATGAAATAAAAGAAAGAGGAGCATCACCATGGAAAATACAAAAATCAGTGTGCAGGATCTGAACCTGCACTACGGAACGAATCATGCGTTAAAACATGTCAATATGGAGATTCGGGAAAATGCGATCACTGCATTTATCGGTCCGTCCGGATGCGGTAAATCCACCTTTCTGAAGTGCTTAAACCGTATGAATGACCTGGTTGAGAACGTAAAAATAGAAGGAAAAGTCCTGATTGACGGAGAAGATATCTACAGTCCGAAGGCAGATACCACACTGCTTCGAAAAAAAGTGGGTATGGTATTTCAGCAGGCAAATCCATTCCCGATGAGCATTTATGATAATATCGCTTATGGACCGAGGATTCATGGCATTAAAGATAAAGCGACACTCGATCAGATCGTGGAAGAGAGTCTGCGTGGAGCAGCAATCTTTGATGAGGTAAAAGACCGCTTGAAAAAATCAGCACTGGGGCTTTCCGGCGGACAGCAGCAGCGTCTCTGTATTGCAAGAGCACTGGCCGTACAGCCGGACGTGCTTCTGATGGATGAGCCGACATCGGCACTTGATCCGATCTCTACTTTAAAAATTGAAGAGCTGATGGTAGAGCTGAAGAAAAAATATACGGTTGTTGTTGTTACCCATAACATGCAGCAGGCAGCACGTGTATCGGATGACACCGCATTCTTCCTGGTAGGAGAAGTGATCGAGTTTAACCATACCGATGACATCTTTGCGAGACCGCAGGATAAGAGGACCGAAGATTATATTACAGGACGTTTTGGTTGATTGGGGGAAAAACAATGTCAGTGAGAATGAATTTTGAACACGAACTGGAGACTCTTCGCGAAAACATGGATGCCATGGGAAAGGGGATTCAGCAGGCTTTTGCAGATCTGCTCTCAGCGATTGCATTTAATAATCTGGAAGAATTGGACAGAATCCAGAAAAATGACCGTAAGATCAATGAGATGGAGCGTAAGATTGAAGCAGAATGCCTGCTGCTTCTGACCAGGCAGCAGCCGGTGCTGGCAAGTGATTTGCGTATCGTATCTTCTGTTATGAAAGCAGTCGGTGACATGGAACGTATCGGTGACCATGCAGCAGATATCGCAGATATGGCAGTGCGTCTGAACGGTATCAGCTACAAAGAGTATGCACCGTCCATGCCGGAGATGCTCGAAGAGACCAGAAAGATCCTCTGTGATGGGGTAGAGCTTTTTATGGCAAGAGATAAAGAGCAGGCAAAAGAATTTTATAAGAGAGACGATAAGATTGATGAGCTTTTCAACCAGGTGAAAGAGGAATTGGTTGCCTGCCTGAAAGAAGGCAAAAAAGACACCGATGCCTGTGTGGATCTTCTGATGGTTGCAAAATATCTGGAACGTATCGGTGACCATGCAGTCAATATCTCAGAGTGGGAAGTATTTAAAGAGACCGGAAGCATCAAAAACGAAAGAATCCTTTGATACATAAGCTCACAAATGCTGCTTGCTTCCGTTGTTTTCCTGTTTTTTCGGCTTGACGTGAAGTGTGAAAACCTTTATAATAGAAAAAACACAGAACAAAGGAAGAAATTATGAGAGTTATCGCAGGCAAAGCCAGGAGACTGGCACTTAAGACGGTTCCCGGAATGGAGACCAGACCGACCACGGACCGGATTAAAGAAACGCTTTTTAATATGATACAGGATGAACTATACGGTATCCGTTTTCTGGATCTGTTTTCTGGGAGCGGTGCGATAGGGATTGAGGCACTCAGCAGAGGAGCAAAGGAAGCAGTCTTTGTGGAAAAAAATCCTGCCGCAGTGTGTTGCATCCGCGAAAACCTGAAGTTTACTAGGTTGGACGCGGATGCTTTTGTTGTGCAGTCAGATGTTTTTGCTGCACTGGATCGTCTGAGACGTGAGATCGAGGACGGCAAGGAGAGCTTTGGTGTCATTTTTATGGACCCTCCTTACAACCAGGAGCTGGAAAAGCGAGTCCTTTCCTGCTTAAAAGACAGCAAAGTGGCAGATGAGCGTACCCTGATCATTATAGAGGCATCTCTGGAGACTGATTTTTCCTATCTTAAGGAATTTGGGTTCCGTGTACTGAAACGCAAAGAATATAAGACAAATGTTCATATGTTTATAGAGAAGGAGAAAAAGGAGTTATGAGAAGAGCTGTCTACCCTGGAAGTTTTGATCCGGTTACGTTCGGACATCTTGATATCATCCGTCGTTCCGCTGTTCTGGTGGATGAACTGATCGTCGGTGTGCTGACAAATAGTGCAAAAACGCCGTTGTTTTCTGCCGAAGAACGTGTTAATATATTAGCTGATGTCACCAAGGATATCGGAAATGTGACAATAAAGGCATTTGATGGTCTGTCCGTAGATTTTGCAAGGAACTGCGGAGCACAGTTTATGGTGAGGGGTCTGCGGGCGATCACCGATTTTGATTACGAACTGCAGATGTCGCAGACCAACCGCATCCTGCGCTCAGATATTGATACGATTTTCTTATCGACCAGTCTGGAATATGCCTACTTAAGTTCGACAACGGTCAAAGAGATCGCCAGCTACCATGGCGATATCTCCAAATTTGTGCCGGAGTCGGTGATTGAGAAGATATATCAAAAAATGGAAGTGTCAAAGCAGGATTGAGAAAGTGCGAAGTACAAAACAATCCGTAAGGCATCTTTAAATTAGAACTAGAACCAGAAATCAGAATAAAAAATAGGAGTGATAACGATGAGCAGCAGAATTGAGCAGATTATTGAAGAAATCGAGGAGTATGTAGACAGTTGTAAATTCCAGCCACTCTCTTCTACAAAGATCGTGGTAAATAAAGAAGAACTGGAAGAGCTTCTGCGTGAGCTTCGTATGAAGACACCGGATGAGATTAAACGTTACCAGAAGATCATCAGCAACAAAGATGCGATCCTGGCAGACGCACAGTCCAAAGCAGATGCGATCATCGCAGACGCAAAGACACAGGCACAGCAGATGGTTACGGAAAGTGAAGTTATGCAGCAGGCATATGCACAGTCCAATGAGCTGCTGGAGAACACCAACCAGCAGGCACAGGAGATCATGGACAATGCAACAACCGATGCCAACAACATCCGTATGGGTGCACTGCAGTACACCGATGAGATGCTGGCAAATCTGGAAAAGATCATGAGCCATACGATCGATGCAGCAGGCGAGAAATACAATACTTTCATCAATTCGGTCCAGTCCTGCTACGATATCGTAAACAAGAACAGACGCGAGCTGTCACCGGGCGGAAACCCTGCATCTTATGCAGCACCGCAGCAGGATGCGGATTACGATGACGACGAGGCTTAAAAAAGGCCCGGAAGCAGCGTAATGCAGAGTATTTCACACAGAAATATCAGCAGAGCGAGCAGTATTTTGGTAAAAAAATAGCTACGAAGAGATAAGGGGGTGTCTTTTATGACACTCCCTGTTTGCATGAAAGAGCAAAGACCGCCAAAAGCCAGAAACGGGAGCAATATCATATAACTTTGCGGATAAGCAAATGCGGCAGTGACGGCAGGGATTCCGCCTGTAATTTCCAGAAAGCAGGAGAAAAAAGCGGCACTTTCTGCACGCATGCGTGGTATGTGTGTGATCACATTGGATAAGACGGAAAATAATATAATATAACCGCCAAGCTTTAACAGGACTGAGAGGGCATCTTGGAGGCAGGCATCAAGCAGTGCAAGAGAAAGCACGGGACTCGATGTCTTTTTTTCACGGAGAGAAAAGGAACTGCCGCAAAAGGAAAATGCCATCAGACAGACAAAAGCGGGTATTATGTACAGAAAAGAGACGGTGATCCCGGCTTTCTCCGGGTGTTTTAAGTGCAGTGTCAGAAAATAGGTGATAAGAAAAGCCGGACTTACGTTGTTACAGAAACCGAAGAGCATGGAAGCTTCCTTTGGATCGATCTGATCGGTTTTTAAAAGATCGGCAAGAATTTTGGCACCGGAAGGATAACCGAAGAAAAAGCCGCACAGGAACGCATAAAGCCCGGCCGGGGAGAGATGGAGATATTTTCGGGTAAAAAGTCCGGGCAGGAAGAGAAGATGTTCGATCAGGCGGCTCTGGATCAGGATGTTGGAAAAGACCATGAATGGCAGAAGGGTGGGAACCAGAGTGAAAAACCACAGGTTCAGTCCCATTTTTGCACCTTCAAAGACCAGACCAGGGAAAAACAGCAGAATCACAAACAGGGTAGCACCAAGAAGTGAAGAAAAGAAAGATTTCATAAAAAATTCCTCTTTTTGCGTATCGTATGCATCAATCCAAAAACATATGCATATAAAAATAAGACAGCATTTGTGAGGGGAGCTTCGGATGAAGAAAAAGCGACCGGATGATACGATCAGAAAAAGGATCTGTTTTCTGTTCCTTGCAGTGCTTGTTCTTTTTGTCGGAATGGCGATATTCCATCATGAAAAGAGAAAATATGCTCTGCATGACAGAGTCATTGAAATGGAACATTTCCGTTCTATGCAGGCAGGCGGCAGCTTGCAGGAAGAAACAGCAGAACTTCAGAAACAGAGCGGACTTTCGAAAGGAAAGCTGCTGGCACTTGCTTTTGCGGGTGCTCAGGCGTCTTTTCCAAAGAAAATGCCGACGATCGATGAGTTGCAGCAGACGGCGAAGTGGATGTACCGTTATCGCCCGAAACAATATGAGATGCTGGAAAATGCGTTCTGTGCGGTATGGGATGATCTTGTCTGCTTTCCAGTAAAATGCAGGGTATCTTATGAGGATTCCTGGATGGAAGAACGCACCTACGGCGGCAAACGGGGGCATGAGGGGACGGATCTGATGCCGCCGACAAATCAGAGAGGGTTTTATCCGGTATTTTCTGCCACAGCCGGGACGGTTGAGCATATGGGATGGCTTCAAAAGGGCGGATGGCGGATCGGAATCCGCAGTGAACAGGGCGGTTACTTTTATTATGCCCATCTCTCGGAATATGCACCGGGGATGGAAGAAGGGAAAACAGTAGAAGCCGGCGAAATGCTGGGCTATATGGGGGACAGCGGTTACGGAGAAGAGGGCACAGTCGGTCAGTTTGCCGTACATCTGCATTTTGGCATTTACATACAGACGGCAGACGGGCAGGAAGTCAGTGTCGATCCTTACTGGATCTTAAAAGGTCTGGAGGGAGAACCTTGAGGTGACAGTTGGAAAAAAGGAAAAATTATGCTATACTGGTCTGACTGAGGAAGGACGGTAAGTAATGTAGGAGGAGTGGTTTTTATGGAAATACAGTTATGGAAGGATATTTTAAATCCATATGAGCTGGCGGTGGAGGAACTGCTGGTAAAATTTAATCATCTGATCAAAGAGTACCAGGATCGGGGTATGTACTCGCCGATGGAGCAGGTCTGCGGCAGAGTCAAATCGATCTCCAGTATTTTAGATAAAGCACAGAAGAAAAACATTGAAGTTGACAAGATTGAAGAACAGCTGGATGATATCGCAGGCATCCGCATCATCTGCCAGTTTGTGGAGGATATTGAGAAGGTGGCGGATCTTATAAGAAACCGCTCCGATATGCAGGTCGTTACGGAAAAGGACTATATCAATCATATGAAATCGAGCGGTTACCGCAGTTACCATATGATCGTGTCTTACCCGGTGGAGACCTTTTCCGGAACAAAGACCATCCGCGTGGAGATCCAGATCCGTACTCTGGCGATGAATTTCTGGTCTACGATCGAACATTCGCTTCAGTATAAATATAAACAGCATATGCCGGATCACATCCGGGAGAAACTGAGCCGCGTTGCCGATGCGATCATTGTGCTGGACAATGAGATGTCAACGGTACGCAGCGAGATCATGGATGCACAGAATTCCTGCCAGATCCAGACGAATCTGGTCAAAGATATTTTAAATAATATCCAGAATCTGTATACGATTGCCAATAAACGGGAACTTGTCAAGATCCAGGATGAGTTTTACCGGATCTATGAGACAAAGGATCTGGAACAGCTGCGTCGTTTTCACAGCGATCTGGACAATATCACAGAAGGTTATCATGTGCAGGCATTTGAGTAATCTTGATGCATAAAGAATGTCAGAGGCATTTTTGAGCAGATGTGGTATAGGAAAAACAAATAATAAGAAACGAGAAAGGATAAAAAGATGGAACTGCCTTCAAATTATTTAGAAGAGATGAAAGAACTGCTCGGTGATCAGTATGAGGCATATCTTGCAAGTTTTGAGCAGAAAACCAGACAGGGACTTCGTGTAAATACCGCGAAGATCGCACCGGAAACCTTCAGGCAGAAGGCAGATATTTCTCTTGAATGTGTACCGTGGTGTGAGAACGGCTTTGCTTTTGATGAAAAGCAGACGGTGACAAAGCATCCATATTATTATGCGGGGCTTTATTATGTGCAGGAGCCAAGTGCGATGATCCCGGCATCACACCTTCCGGTAGAGCCGGGCGATTTTGTGCTGGATCTCTGTGCGGCTCCGGGCGGCAAGGCGACGGAGCTTGGTGCAAAATTAAAAGGAAAAGGTATGCTGCTTGCAAATGACATCAGCAATTCCAGAGCCAAAGGGCTTTTAAAGAATTTGGAGCTTTTTGGCATTTCGAATCTGTTTGTATCAAGTGAAGAGTCCGATAAGCTCAAAAAAGCTTATCCGGCGTATTTTGACAAGATCCTGATCGATGCACCGTGTTCCGGAGAAGGGATGTTCCGCCGGGATAAGGCAATGGTAAAAGACTGGCTGCAAAAAGGACCGGATTACTATGTGCCGATCCAGAGAAAGCTGCTGCTCGATGCGGCGGATATGCTGAAAAAGGGCGGAATGCTCCTGTATTCGACCTGCACATTTTCTGTAAAAGAGAATGAAGAAAACATCGCTTATCTTTTGCAGGAACGTCCGGATATGGAACTTCTGATGCCAGAATGGGATGAATATTTCTCCCATGGAAAAAAAGAAGGATTTGAGAACTGTATCCGCATTTTCCCGCATCTGGCACCGGGCGAAGGCCATTTTGCGGCTCTGCTTGGAAAACGCACCGACGGCGAAGGACAGAGTAAAAAATATCTGAAAAAACCGGCGAAAAGTAAAAAAACATCGGTGTCTGACCTCAAGGACTGCCCGGAATTTGCAGTATTTATGCAGCAGATAACAAAGCCTTTATCCGGAAAAACGGAAGTTCAGAAAGAACGCATCTATCTGCTTCCGGAAGGGACGAAGATCGAGCGGGGTATCCGTTATCTTCGCACCGGGCTTTATCTTGGAGATCAGAAGAAAAAGCGGTTTGAGCCGTCGCAGGCTCTTGCCATGTGCTTAAAAGCAGAAGATTTTAAGAAGAGCGTCTCTTTTAAAGGGGACGATGAGCGTGTGATCCGTTACTTAAAAGGAGAGACCCTGGATTTATCCGACACAGAGGCGGAAAACGAAAAAGGCTGGGTACTGGTCTGCGTGGACGGTTACGGGCTTGGCTGGGGCAAAGCGGCCGGCGGTACCTTAAAAAACAAGTATTATGCAGGATGGAGAATGCAGTCATGAGTTATCGATTGGATCAGTATCTGACACTTGCCGGCGAGGGAAGTCGCTCCCAGGTGAAACAATTCCTGAAAAAGGGACTTGTCCAGGTGGACGGTATTACCGAAAAGCAGGCAAAGAGAAAAGTACTGGGGAACGAGCAGATCACGCTAAACGGAAAACCAGTATATTATGAAGAGCATTGCTATCTGATGCTGCACAAACCGGCAGGTGTGGTCACCGCAACCGAAGATAAAAAAGAAAAGACCGTCATGGATCTAATTACTTTGCAGCAGAAAAAGGATCTGTTCCCGGTCGGAAGGCTGGACAAAGATACGGAAGGACTGCTTCTTGTCACAAACGACGGAGAGCTGGCTCATCGTCTGCTTTCCCCGAAAAAACATGTGGATAAATGCTATTTTACGAGAGTGACCGGGCAGATCCATGAAGAAGATATCCACAGATTCGAGGAAGGGTTGGACATCGGAGATGAAAAGAAGACTCTTCCGGCGGACCTTGAGATCCTCTCGTCGGGAGAGATTTCCGAAGCGAAAGTCACGATCTGCGAAGGACGTTACCACCAGGTCAAACGGATGTTTGAGGCGATCGGCTGCAAAGTGATCTATCTGAAACGACTTTCCATGGGAAGCCTTACCTTAGATCCGGCTCTGGAAAAAGGAGCGTTCCGCAAACTGACCGAAGAAGAGATTGCGGCACTTTTACAGCCGCCAAGAAAGGAAAAAGAATGAGCACAGATTTTTTGCCTGTTTCCAGAAAAGATATGGAAGAGAGAGGGATCGAGCAGCTGGATTTTGTCTATGTGATCGGAGATGCCTATGTGGACCATCCGTCGTTCGGACATGCCATCATCAGTCGGCTTCTGGAGGCACATGGCTTCCGGGTGGGGATCATTTCACAGCCCGACTGGAAGGATGAAAAGAGTATTTCCATTTTAGGGAAGCCGCGTCTTGGATTTCTGGTGTCGGCCGGAAACATGGATTCCATGGTCAACCATTATACGGTTTCCAGGAAAAGAAGACAGAAAGATGCTTACACACCGGGCGGTGTGATGGGAAAACGCCCGGACAATGCTACGATCGTCTACTGCAACCTGATCCGCCGCACCTACAAGCATACCCCGATCATCATTGGCGGGATCGAGGCGAGTCTTCGCAGACTCGCCCACTATGATTACTGGTCGGACAGCCTGAAACGCTCCATTTTGCTGGATTCGGGGGCAGATCTGATCTCTTATGGGATGGGAGAACACAGCATCATAGAGATTGCGGAAGCACTGGATGCGGGAATCCATGTACGCGATATCACGTTTATTGCGGGAACCGTTTACAAAACAAGGATGCTGGATGAAGCCGTCGATACGATCGTGCTGCCGTCCTATGAAAAATTAAAAGAAGACAAACTCTGGTATGCCAGAAGTTTTTATACACAGTACTGTAATACCGACGCATTTGCCGGAAAGCGGCTTGCGGAGCCTTACGGAGAGCATCTTTATATTGTGCAGAATCCGGCAGCAAAACCACTTACGCAGATGGAAATGGATGATGTCTATGCATTGCCTTATAAAAGAACCTGGCATCCGTCCTACGATGCCAGGGGCGGCGTTCCGGCAATCTCGGAAGTCAAATTCAGCCTGGTCAGCAACCGCGGCTGTTTTGGCGGATGCAGTTTCTGTGCACTGACGTTCCATCAGGGACGGATTATCCAGACGAGAGGGCATGAGTCCATTATCGAAGAAGCGAAACAGATGACGGAAGATAAGGATTTCAAAGGCTATATCCACGATGTCGGCGGACCGACCGCCAACTTTCGCCATCCGGCATGCGAAAAACAGCTGAAAAAGGGCGTGTGCCCGAACAAACAATGTCTGTTTCCAAAGCCGTGCCAGAATATGCGGGCAGACCACAAAGATTATCTGATCCTGCTGCGTAAACTGCGGAAGATCCCGAAAGTCAAGAAAGTGTTTATCCGTTCCGGTATCCGCTTTGATTATTTGATGGCAGATAAGGATGAGAGCTTCTTCCGGGAACTGGTCAAATACCATATCAGTGGACAGCTCAAAGTGGCTCCGGAACATGTGGCGGACAAAGTGCTCGCAAAGATGGGCAAACCGGAGCATGCTGTTTATCAGAAATTTGTTAAAAAATATGAACAGCTCAACAGACAGGAGGGTATGAACCAGTTTCTGGTGCCGTATCTGATGTCCTCTCACCCGGGCTGTTCCCTGACAGAAGCTGTGGAACTGGCAGAATATCTCCGTGATCTTGGCTATATGCCGGAGCAGGTGCAGGACTTTTATCCGACACCGTCTACGATTTCGACCTGTATGTACTATACCGGTGTCGATCCGCGGACGATGGAGCCGGTCTACGTTCCGAAAAATCCGCATGAGAAAGCGATGCAGAGAGCTCTGATCCAGTACCGCAATCCGGCCAATTATGAGCTGGTCAAAGAGGCACTGTTAAAGGCACACCGCAGCGACCTGATCGGATTTGATGCCAAATGTCTGATCCGCCCGCGTCCGGATAAAAATCGTCAAAATTATCAGGGCACGGATAAAAATCGCCGGGGACAAGATGACAGAAACATGGGTGGCAAAAACGCAGGCAGAAAAAATACAGGAAACAGCAGCAATCAAAATGGACGAAATACTGCAAAAGAGCGTCCGACAGGCAAAAAGAAGACAATCCGCAACACGCATAACAGAAAGAAGAAGTGATATGTCAGAAAGAAAAAAGATTGCCATTGTAACGGGAGCCTCTTCCGGTATGGGAAGAGCATTTGTACAGCAGATCATGGACAAGTACCGCAGACTCGATGAAATCTGGGTGATTGCAAGGCATCTGCAAAAAGAGATGTGGCAGGAACGTTTTGGGACAAAGATCGTGCTTCTGCCGCTGGATCTTTTGCAGGAAGCACAGCAGAAGCGGTTAAGATGCAGGCTCTTTGCGGAGGATGTCCGGGTCAAGATTTTGGTAAATGCCGCCGGAATGGGACGGATCGGAACATTTGAAGAGATCACACTTCCGGAGCATCAGCAGACGACGAGGCTGAACGACGAAGCACTGATGACCGTCACGTATCTGTGCCTTCCTTATATGGAGAAAGGCAGCCATATCATTCAGATGGCATCGGCATCGGCGTTTGTGCCGCAGCCGGGATTTGCCGTCTATGCGGCATCAAAAGCCTATGTGCTGAGCTTTTCCAGAGCACTGCGAAGCGAAGTGCGAAAAAAAGGTATCACCGTGACCTGTGTGTGCCCGGGACCGGTGGACACGGCTTTTTTTGAAGGAGCCGAGAAATACCATAAAATGCCGCTGTTTAAGAAAAAATCTATGGCAGATCCAAAGCCTGTCGTGGAAAAGGCCGTTTATGATGCGGCCTGCGGGCGGGCATTGTCCATTTACGGATGGTCGATGAAAGCGTTGTTTCTTGCGTGCAAGATTTTGCCGCACCGTCTGATCATTGACCTGACTGCCATATTTTTTAAACCATAACGCAACCGGCAGCCAGACTCTGTGAAAGGACCGACTGTGAATCGGAAACAACTGGAGGAAATCATGAAGAGAGACAAAGGAGAATTTGGGTATATCAAATCCCAGAAAATCAAACGCGGACTGATCACGCTGGTGATGTTTGCAATCCCGATCATCATTTTTCTGACCGGGCTTTTTATCACAAAGACAAGGCTGAATATGTTTACCTTTGTGGCGATCATGGGGTGTATCCCGGCAGCCAGAGCAGCAACCGGGTTTATCATGATGCTGATGCAAAAACCGGCATCGGAAGCATTAAAAGAAAAGATCGAGCAGGTAAACGAAAATGTACGGATCTTATATGATATGACCTTTACTGCTTATCAGAAAACAGTTCCGGTTGATGCAGTTGCCGTGAGCGGGACGCAGGTGATCGGTTATGTGAGCAGTGAAAAAGCGGATCTTTCGTTTGGAGAAGAACACATCCGGGAGATTTTAAAGAACAATAAATGCAAATCGGTCGGTGTGAAACTGTTCCGAGAGGAAAAACGTTTTCTGGATCAGTTAAAGCAGATGAACCAGAAACAGAGTGAACATGAGACGACGGGCAGCCGGAAGGCAGAATATATCTGCGACGTGCTGCGTGCGATCGTACTCTAACAAAATCAGGCAGCAAAGAGGATTGCGAATATCCGCCTGACAACAGTAAAATACCGGGAAAGGAAAAGCAATGAGAGAACTTGTGATCTCAAAGTACGAGGCAGGGCAGCGTTTTGATAAATTTCTCGCAAAATATATGGAACTGGCACCGAAAAGCTTTTTCTATAAGATGATGCGAAAGAAAAACATCACGCTGAACGGTAAAAAAGCAGCAGGAAATGAAAAACTGGAAAAGGGAGATACAGTGAAACTGTTTCTCTCCGAAGAGACGATCGAAGGATTCCGGGAAAAGAAAAAAAGAGCCGTACATACCGGGGCAAAGCTGGATATTCTCTATGAAGATGAGCAGGTCATGCTGATCAACAAGCCGGCAGGGATGCTCTCGCAGAAGGCGGAAAAAGGCGATATTTCCATGGTGGAGCATCTGATTTCCCATCTTCTGGATACCGGCGAAGTGACCGAAGAAATGTTAAAAACATTCCGGCCGTCCCTGTGCAACCGTCTGGACCGCAATACGAGCGGAATCGTGGCAGCGGGCAAGACGCTGCAGGGTTTGCAGATGCTCTCAGGGCTTTTCAAAGAACGTACCCTGCACAAATATTACCTTTGTATCGTAAAAGGCGTGATCAAAGAAGAACAGGATGTCAGAGGATGGCTTCTGAAAAACGAAAAGACCAACCAGGTCAGAATTTTCAAAAACGAGACAAAGGATGCCAGACCGATCCACACAAAATACCGTCCGCTTGCAGACAATGGGCAGGAGACGCTTCTGGAGATCGAGCTTCTGACAGGACGTACACATCAGATTCGTGCCCATTTGTCCTATATGGGACATCCGATCTTCGGTGATCCGAAATACGGAGACGCAGTGTTGAATAAAAAACTGACTTCCGGGTACGGACTTCACATGCAGCTTCTGCATGCCTGGCATCTGGTATTTCCAGAGCTTTCCGGTGATTTTGAAGGACTTTCCGGTAAAAGCATCTACGCTCCGGCACCGAAGCAGTTTGTGAGTATTGCACAGAAAAGAGGACTTGGAACATGGGAACATGGAATTCCAGAGGTTTAAGAGGGTCCGCACTTGAGGAACTGATCAACCGCACGAACGAACAGTATCGCGAGAAAGGGCTGGCACTGATCCAGAAGATCCCGACTCCGATCACGCCGATCAAGATCGACAAAGAAAAGCGTCATATCACGCTGGCGTATTTTGATCAGAAAAGTACGGTCGATTATATCGGGGCAGTGCAGGGGATCCCGGTCTGCTTTGATGCAAAAGAATGTGCGTCAGATACCTTTGCTCTCCAGAATATCCATCCGCATCAGGTCGCTTTTATGCAGGATTTTGAAAAACAGGGCGGGATCGCCTTTCTGCTGATCTATTATACCGGAAGAAATCTGATCTTATATCTTCCGTTCAAGGATATGATACGGTTCTGGGAACGGGCACAGAATGGAGGACGCAAAAGTTTCCGTTTTGAAGAAGTAGATCTTTCCTATCAGATTGAAGCCGGACACGGCGTATTTGTACCGTATCTGGAAGCGATTCAAAAAGATTTGGATGCCAGGGATTGACAGAAATCAGAATTGAGCATATAATAACATCTGATTTTACATGATAATAAGGTAACACGTTAATACAATAAAGTGAAACAGATGGAGAATTTGAAGGATCTAATGCATGATTTTATACGGTAATGCCGATATTTACATGACGGGATTATTGCATATTCTCACAAAGAGCAAGGGCAGAAGAGAATGGAGGAACCTATGGAACAGAGACTGCTGCACACACCGGAGGGCGTGCGTGATATCTACAGCGGAGAGTACGCCAGAAAGAAAGCACTTTTACAGAAACTGCACAGAGTCGTAGAGGGTTACGGTTACTGTGATATTGAGACACCGACCTTTGAATATTTTGATGTATTCAGCAGAGAGATCGGAACGACTCCGTCCAAAGATCTGTATAAATTTTTTGACCGCGAGGGAAACACCCTTGTACTTCGCCCAGATATGACACCGGCGATCGCCAGAGCCTATGCAAAATATTTTTCCAATGAGGAACTGGGTGTCCGACTTTCTTACATGGGAAATACGTTTGTAAACAACTCAAGCCTTCAGGGACATTTAAAAGAAATGACACAGCTCGGTGCGGAGCTGATCGGGGACGGCAGCGTGGAAGCCGATGCCGAGATCACGGCAATGATCGTAGAGATGCTGCTGGCAGCCGGACTTACCGAATTTCAGGTGAGCATCGGACATGTAGAGTTCTTCCAGAGCCTGCTTGCAGAGGCCGGTGTTGACAAAGCTACCGAGCAGGAACTTCGCAGACTGATCACCAACAAAAACAATTTCGGTGTCGAGACACTGCTTGAAGAGCGGAACATGAATGAAAAGCTGACGAACCTGTTCAAACGCCTTCCGCAGATGTTTGGAAACATCGAAGTGCTCAATCAGGCAGAGAGTATGACTGATAATACACAGGCTCTGGCGGCGATCGCCCGCCTGCGTAAACTGTATGAGATCATCCGCAAATATGGATATGAGAAATATATTTCCTTTGACCTTGGTATGCTTGGAAGCTACGGTTATTATACCGGCGTACTGTTTCGTGCCTACACGTTCGGAACGGGAGATGCCGTTGTAAAAGGAGGGCGTTACGATCAACTGATGGGATACTTTGGAAAGCCGGCAGCATCAATCGGATTTGTCGTGCAGGCAGATGAGCTTTTAAATGCACTTTCCAGACAGAAGATTGCGGTTCCGGTCGAAGAAGGACCGACGCTGGTTCTCTATGACAGTTTCGTCCGTGATCAGGCGATCGAAGCATCCATTCAGATCCGCAGGGACGGAGGAAAGGCAGCTCTGATGAGAAGAATAGAAAGTTATCCGCTTTCTTTCTACAGCGCCTATGCGAAACGAAATGCACTTGAGAAGGTTGTTTATTTTGCAGCGGACGGAAACGTACAGACAGTGAAACCGCAGGAGGAAAAAGCATGAGATATCTGACATTTGCACTGGGAAAAGGACGGCTCGCAAAGAAAACACTGGAGCTGTTTGAGAAAATTGGGATCACCTGCGAGGAGATGAAGGATAAAGATTCCAGAAAACTGATCTTTGTCAATGAAGAGCTGAAACTGCGTTTCTTTCTTGCAAAAGGACCGGATGTGCCGACTTATGTCGAATACGGTGCGGCTGATATCGGTATCGTAGGCGAAGATACCATCCTGGAAGAACAGCGGAAACTGTATGAAGTTCTGGATCTTGGATTCGGAAAATGCCGGATGTGTGTCTGCGGACCACAGTCTGCGGCAGAACTTCTGAAACATCAGGAGCAGATCCGTGTGGCAACCAAGTATCCGCATATTGCAAAAGACTATTTTTATAATAAAAAACACCAGACAGTAGAGATCGTCAAACTGAACGGTTCGATCGAGCTGGCACCAATCGTCGGACTTTCCGATGTGATCGTCGATATTGTGGAGACTGGTTCCACACTTCGCGAAAACGGTCTGGTCGTACTCGAAGAAGTATGCCCGTTATCTGCCAGAGTGGTAGTCAACCAGGTGAGCATGCGTATGGAAAATGAAAGAATTACAAAGATTTTGACAGATCTGAAATCTGTGATCAAACAGGAGGCATAAAAGAATGCGTACAATAGCACTTACAGAGGAAACCAGAAAAAACGTGCTTGAGAATCTGCTAAAACGCAGCCCGAGCAGCTATGGAAAATTCGAGGATGCTGTGGCAGAGATCGTTGAGAATGTACGAAACAACAAAGATGCGGCAGTGTTTGAATATACGAAAAGATTTGACGGTGCCGATATCAATGCCGGAAACATCAAAGTGACAAAAGAAGAGATTGACGAAGCTTACGAACAGGTTGATCCGTCTCTTCTGGATGTTATCAGAAAGGCACTGGTCAACATTCGCGAATATCACGAAAAACAGAAAAAATACAGCTGGTTTGACAGCAAACCGGACGGAACCATGCTCGGACAGAAAGTCATGCCGCTTGCAAAAGTCGGTGTCTATGTTCCAGGTGGAAAAGCAGTTTATCCTTCTTCTGTTCTGATGAATGTTGTACCGGCAAAAGTGGCAGGTGTGGAGAAGATCATCATGACGACCCCTTGCGGAAAGGACGGAAAAGTGTATCCGTCCACACTTGTTGCCGCTATGGAGGCAGGAGCAGATGAAATCTACAAAGTGGGTGGTGCCCAGGCGATTGCAGCTCTGGCATTCGGAACCGAGAGTATACCAAAAGTAGACAAGATCGTAGGTCCTGGAAACATCTATGTGGCACTTGCCAAAAAAGCTGTTTACGGACATGTCAGCATTGATTCCATCGCCGGACCGAGCGAGATCCTGGTACTGGCAGATGAGACAGCCAATCCGCATTATGTGGCAGCCGATCTGCTCTCTCAGGCAGAACACGACGAGATGGCTTCTGCGATCCTGGTAACGACAAGCCGTGACTTTGCAGATAAAGTTTCCGAAGAGATCGAAGGCTATTTAAAAACTCTCTCAAGAAGCGAGATCATCCGCAAATCACTGGACAATTATGGCTACGCACTGGTTGCAGAGACGATGGACGAGGCGATTGAGACTGCAAACGAGATCGCATCTGAGCATCTGGAGATCGTGACGGCCAACCCGTTTGAAGTAATGATGAAGATCCGCAATGCCGGAGCCATCTTTATCGGAGAATACAGCAGCGAACCGCTGGGCGATTATTTTGCCGGACCAAACCACGTACTGCCGACCAACGGAACTGCAAAATTCTTCTCCCCGCTTGGCGTAGATGACTTTATCAAACGTTCCAGCATCATCTATTATTCAAGAGAGGCACTCAAAGATATCCACAAAGATATCATCCAGTTTGCCGAGGCAGAAAAACTGACGGCACATGCAAATTCGATCCGTGTCCGTTTTGAAGAGGAAGATGCCAATGAGTAGGACAGCCACCATCACCCGGACAACAAAAGAAACGGATATCGCAATGACGCTTTCCCTTGATGGAAGCGGAAAATCCAAGATCAGTACCGGCATCGGATTTTTTGATCATATGCTGGACGGATTTACCAGACATGGGCTGTTTGATATGAAACTTTCCGTAAAAGGAGATCTCTATGTGGACTCCCACCACACGATCGAAGATACCGGGATCGTGCTCGGCAATGCGATCCGCGAGGCAGTCGGTGACAAAAAAGGCATAAAACGCTACGGACATTTCATTCTTCCAATGGATGAGTGCCTGGTCGTGTGTGCCGTCGATCTGTGCGGAAGACCGTATTTATCCTTTGATGATGTATTTACCGTACCGAAATGCGGGGATATGGACACCGAAATGGTACGTGAATTTTTCTATGCTGTTTCCTATGCGGCAGCAATGAATCTGCATATAAAAGTCTTGACACCCGGAAATAATCATCATATGATGGAAGCAATGTTCAAAGCATTTGCGAAAGCACTGGACATGGCGGTTGGAATGGATAGCCGCATTACAGATGTGCTTTCGACGAAAGGAAGTTTATAATGCAGAAGAAAATTGTGGTACATATGTATCTGAAAAACGGGAAAGCAGTGACCGGTTTTGACGGAAAAGAACTGCTTGAAGATGGCGATGTGATGAGTATTGCCCAGCATTACAGCAACAACGGGGCAGATGAGCTTCTGATCTTTGATCTGTCGGATGACGATGCAGATCACGAGCAGTCTCTCAATCTGATCCGCCAGATCAGCCGGGTGATCGATATCCCGATGAGTGGTGGCGGCCATATTAAAAATCTGGAAGATGTGAAAAAGCTTCTCTACGCAGGATGCCAGCAGGTTTTCTTAAATTATGCCAAAGCAGCCAATATTGAACTGACAGAAGAAGTATCCAAACGTTTCGGAAAAGAAAAAATCGCGATCTGTACAGACAGTTTTGCACAGCTGCAGGCAAACAAGGCGAGGGTAAATGAATATACCTCCCGTGTGATCCTGCTCTGCGATGAAGTGGATGTGCGTACAACTGCCCGCCTTGTAGAAGTGCCGGTACTTCCGGTTTCCACACGTGCAGACCGTCACGGCCTGCTGAAGCTTCTGATGCTCGACAATATCTGCGGTGTCTGCGGAGATACATTCTCTGATCTGAATGAAGATCTGATGGCAGCCAAGCTGGAAGCGAAAAAGCATGGCGTTGAGATCAATACGTTCGAGAGCAAGATGAGCTGGAATGAGCTGAAACTGAACTCCGACGGCATGATCCCGGTTGTTGTGCAGGACTACAAAAATCTGGAAGTGCTGATGGTCGCTTATATGAACCGTGAAGCTTTTGAAAAGACTGTGGAGTCCGGAAAGATGACCTACTGGAGCAGGAGCCGCAACGAACTGTGGCAGAAAGGTGCGACCTCCGGACATGTCCAGTATGTCAAACAGCTTTCCATCGACTGCGACAACGATACCATCCTGGCAAAGGTGCAGCAGATCGGTGCCGCATGCCATACCGGGAACCGCAGCTGTTTCTACCGTGAGATCTTAAAGAAAGATTACCATGAGACCAATCCGGCGATCGTTTTCGACCATCTCTATAAGCTGATCGAGGATCGCAAACAGCATCCGAAAGAAGGATCTTACACCAACTACCTGCTTGAACAGGGCATTGACAAGATCCTCAAAAAAGTCGGAGAAGAAGCGACGGAGATCATCATTGCAGCGAAAAACCCGAATCCGGAGGAGATCAAGTACGAGATTTCCGATTTTCTGTACCATGTGATGGTACTGATGTCTGAACGCGGTGTGACTTGGGATGATATCACCAGAGAGCTTGCAAACCGCTAAGAGTATGATTTTGATATAACCGAATAAAACCCCGCCTTTTTGCATAGCGTATAGCAGAAAGGCGGGATTTTTATGCATACAGGCTTAAGTGAAGAGCAGAGACGGCAGATCGAAAAGATGCGGCGGCAGAGCGGCCGTATGCCGGTTTACCGGAAAACGACAGAAAAAGTGAATGATTTTTCAGAAAAAACAGAAGAACTTCCACAAAACGGGAGTTCTTTTTTTACACGCCTTCTGGCGGCAATGCTGCTGCTGGCACTGTTTTTGCAGTTTCATTTGAGCGGCAGTTCGATCTTTGGATATAACAGCCGGGAGGCAGTCATGGCGGTCAGTCAGAGCATAGACTTGCAGAAAGTGGCAGATTCTGTTAGAATAAAATAATATGTGGGTCAGAACGTCATGGATTTCAGACTCGCGAAACAGGAGAAAGCATAAATAAATACAGGTAATATAAGCATCAGGAGGAACCACATGGGGAATAAACAAAGGGGAAAAATGAAAAAAAGACTGCTTGTGGCAGCACTTGCGGCGTGCATGGCATTTCCGGCAAGTCTTCCGGCACAGGCAGCAGGCACGGTACACGGCAAAAAGGTCGGCTGGATACAGGAAAAAGGGCAGACGTACTACTGTGATCCATCTACTCTGCAGAATGTACGCGGCAAATGGCAGCTGATCGGCAAAAATTACTATTATTTTGACCAGCTGGGCAGATTGATCCGCAACAAATGGGTTGGAAATTATCACGTCGGCGACAACGGAGCCCTGGAAAAAAACAAGTGGATCGGCAAATATTTTGTCGGTGAAAACGGAAAGTGGATCAAGAAATTCAAGGGCGGCTGGTATAAGATCAACAAAAAGTGGTATTATTATACAAAAGAAGGCGTAAAGAAAACCGGCTGGTTAAAGTACAAAGGCAATAAGTACTATCTGGATAAAAACGGTGTGCGTCTGACCAAGTGGCAGAAGATCAAGAATACCACCTACTATTTTACGAAAAAAGGTAAACAGCGGAGTACTTCCTGGAAAAAGAAAGGCGGCTGGTATTACCCGACCAGCACGACCGGCTCGGTGTACAAAGGCGAGCGTATGAACACAGGAAGCCGCCTGACAGCAACCAAGATCGAGTACCGCACTTCCACGCTCAAAGTCATCCTTCGCAAACACAGAGCGTACAGCACCTGCTACTGGACTGCGGATATTAAGATCAACAATCCAAACCAGATGTTTTCGGCATTTTCCTATGGGACGTATGGCGGAACAAGAGAGACGACTTCGCATGCGGTAAAACGCACCAAATCGATCATCGGCATCAATGCCAGTGCTTTTTCCTATTCGGACGGCAGACCTTGTTTTGATGCAGTGAAGATCCAGAAAGGCAAGATCTACAACCGTGCAGGCGGTACAAGCTATTCCAACTGTGCCGTTCTCTGGGACGGAACCATGTTTACGCCGGAAGTACATCTTTCCGCCGAAGATCTGGTGGAAATGGGCGTAAAAGACAGCTACAATTTCGGACCGCCGCTGATCGAAAACGGCAAAAAAGTTACATACAATATGGCAAATTCTGCAAACGACTGGTCACTGATGTTCTATAAAGATCCAAGAAGTGCCGTCGGTATGGTAGAGAAAGGCCATTACATTCTACTCGTTGCAGACGGAAGAGGGATCGGCGGTTCCCTCGGACTTACCAGAACCGAGATGCAGAATATTTTCAAAAGCTACGGCTGTACCTACGCCTACAATATGGACGGCGGCGGATCAGCAACCCTTGCTTACCGCGGAACGGTGCTGAACCATCCATCCGACGGAGCAGAGCGGGCATGTGGAGATTTCCTGCTGTTCAAAGAATAAGAGGTAAAGAACAGCTGAATAAAACTTATAAAAGTATATAAATAACTGTTGAATTTTATGGGTTATTAGTATAGAATAATATTGAAAGGAAGTGATGCTTTGAGTAAATATTATTCTATACATGAATTTTCAAAAATTATAGGTGTATCTGCACAAACGTTGCGAAATTGGGATTCTAACGGAAAACTTCATCCGCATCATACTACAACAAGTGGATATAGATATTATTCTGATGAACAGCTCAGCCAAGTAATGAATGTAAAGCCTAGAAATCGCATTACAATCGGATATTGTCGTGTTTCAAGTCATAAGCAAAAGGATGATTTAGAACGACAGATTGATAATGTGAAAACATATCTTATGGCAAAAGGACAACCGTTTGAGATAATAAGTGATATTGGTTCTGGCATTGACTACAAGAAAAAAGGACTTCGGGAACTAATCAAACGCATTTCTCAAAATCAGGTTGAAAAGGTTGTTGTTTTGTATAAAGACAGGCTTTTAGGTTTTGGTTTTGAGTTGGTAGAATATATAGCTTCGCTATATAACTGTGAAATTGAGATTATTGACAATACTGAAAAATCTGAGCAACGAGAACTCGTTGAAAATTTAGTACAAATAATCACAGTATTCAGTTGTAAGCTACAAGGAAAACGAGCGAATAAAGCTAAGAAACTTGTTCAAGAATTGATACAGGAGGAAGAAAATGATGGTAAAAGCCGTAAGGGTAATGTTAGCACCTAATAATGTACAACAAACTAAAATGTTTCAATATGCAGGTGCGGCAAGATTTGCTTATAACTGGGCTTTAGCCAAGGAAAAGGATAATTATGAAAAAGGTGGCAAGTTCATTTCGGATTCAGAGCTTAGAAAAGAATTTACAAGGCTTAGGAATTCTGCTGAATACGCGTGGCTACAAAATGTTTCCAATAATGTAACCAAACAGGCAATTAAAGATGCTTGCATAGCCTACAAAAACTTTTTCAAAAGTTTGCAAAAACATCCGAGGTTCAAGTCTAAAAAGAAATCGACGCCTAAATTTTATCAGGACAACATTAAAATACAGTTTAGTGACACGCACGTTAAATTTGAGGGATTTTCTTCCAGCAGGAAAGCGAACAAACAAAAGCTGAACTGGGTAAGACTTGCAGAACATGGACGTATTCCCACAGATGCTAAATATATGAATCCGAGAATATCCTTTGACGGATTAAACTGGTGGATTAGCGTATGCGTGGAATTTCCAGACTGCAAGAAAAATCTAAATAATGATGGTATAGGAATTGATTTAGGAATTAAGGATTTGGCTATTTGCTCTGATGGCAACACATACAAGAATATTAATAAAAGCCAAGTAGTTAAAAAACTAGAGAAATGCAGACGCAGGTTACAGCGTAGAGTTTCTCGAAAGTATGAGAAAAATAAGAAAGGAGTAAGTTACTGTAAAACTAAAAATGTAATCAAAAACGAAAAACGTTTGCTTAAAGTGAATCATAGATTAACAAATATTCGTAAAAACTATTTAAATCAGACCACATCTGAAATCGTAAATCGAAAACCAAGATTTATTTGTATTGAAGATTTAAACGTTAGTGGAATGATGAAGAATAGACATTTATCCAAAGCGGTTCAGAAGCAGGGATTCTTTGAATTCAGAAAACAGCTTGAGTACAAATGTAATAACAATGGTATTCAGCTCATTGTAGCTGATAGATTTTATCCATCGTCAAAACTTTGCAGTTGTTGTGGAAATATAAAAAAGGATTTGAAATTATCTGACAGAATTTATAAATGTGAATGTGGAAATGTTATAAATAGAGATTTTCAAGCATCACTAAACCTAAAAGCTTATGGAGAAAAATTTGCAAGCTAACAATGAAACGTTAATGCAAATATGTACGGATACGTTAATTCGGAATTTACGCCTATGGAGAGTACAAGAACTTGTGAGTAGTATCTGTTTCGACAGTACAAAAGCATACTCATTGAAGTAGGAATGAAACATAAAGGTTTATAACTTTTTATAAGTTTTCAGTAACGGTATATATGAGAATAACACTGATCACAGTCGGAAAAATAAAAGAAAAATATTTTACAGATGCCATCGCAGAATACCAGAAACGTTTAAGCAGATACTGCAAACTGGAAATTCTGGAAGTGGCGGATGAAAAGACACCGGACGGTGCAAGTGCGGCCATCGAAGAACAGATCAAAGAAAAAGAAGCAGAGCGTGTCCGGAAAGTGTTAAAAGACAGTGCCTATACGATCGCTCTGGCGATCGTCTGGAAGTGGCGGATGAAAAGACACCGGACGGTGCAAGTGCGGCCATCGAAGAACAGATCAAAGAAAAAGAAGCAGAGCGTGTCCGGAAAGTGTTAAAAGACAGTGCCTATACGATCGCTCTGGCGATCGACGGAAAGCAGATGACATCCGAAAATTTTGCCGAAAAGATCCAGGGTCTTGGTATCCGTGGGGAGAGCCATATCTGCTTTCTGATCGGCGGATCACTTGGCATGTCGGACAGTCTCCTTCGCCAGGCAGACGAACGCATCAGTTTTTCGAAAATGACATTTCCCCACCAACTGATGCGTGTGATCCTTCTGGAACAGATTTATCGCGGTTTCCGAATCATCCATCACGAACCATATCATAAATAATCAGTCTTTTTTAGCCTCTTCTAAGACAGAAGTGCAGTGAGGACAGCGTGTTGCCTCAATGTCGATCTCTGTTTTACAGAAGGGGCATTTTTTGTGGTCGGAGCTTTTGGCTCTTCCACTTTATGACCGATCGAAGTCAGCTTGTTGATCGCCTTTAACAGGCAGAACAGAACGAAAGCCATAAAGATAAAGTTTACAACATCCGAAAGAAAAGAAGAGGCAAATTCTTTGAACTCTTCAAAGAACTTTTTCATATGTAAATTCCTCCTTCATACAGAATTGCAGAAGGTTCGTGATGAGGATTCCACGATTTCTCGCAACGGTTCCATATCTTCACAGTTACGATTTATCTGATTTATTTTATTATAATGGCAGGGGCATGGTCAAACTGACCAGAATCAGGTTTCAGATCTTATGTGTGGTTGTTGTCCTGGTACTATGATAGAATGTCTGTTATATGTCTTAAGGTATCTGAAAATAAGAAAAATAGCATTAAATATTCTTGAAAAACAAAATATTAAAAATATTTATAATGACTATATAAAATAATTCTGATAAAAAATCGAATAATTATTGACTACACAGGCGTAGTATGATATCGTGAAATTACAAGCAACGTGACAGGCAGAATATGGAGATCTGCAAAAAACAAAGGAGGCATCGTGATGAAAAAATATTTATTGATTTTGTTGGGATTTTTAATGGCGGTTTTATATCTGCATCCGGCATCAGTACTGGCAGAGGACGTTCAGAAAATTGCAGTTACTTATCAGTATATTGATGAGGATACCGGAGAAATTTTTAAAGAAGAAAAACGCAACACGGACAAGCAGGCGGGAAAAGCATATGAAGCCACACCGAGATGGGAAGAAAAATATGGTCTTGAAAAAAAGGAAGTGGCAGAAGAACGAATAGACGTAGATTCTGGAACTGCATATATGTTTGATCTTGGACATTCAAAAAATGTGTTGAAGATAGAACATCTCTCTGAAAATTCGGAAGAAAATGTGATCCAGCTATATTACAAAGAATATCATCTGTCAGACAGTGATCATACCTGCGTGGATGTAACTATTATGGATGAGGATGCGGATGTTGTTATAAAGAAAGAGACATTTGAAGTGAAAAAATCAGATCACTTTTATTATGATATTGATTTTATCATAAAAGATGAACAGGGCATCTCTTATCGTTATGACAGTCTGAACACAGAAAACAGGGAGAGGGTTTTCAGTGCGAATGAAAATGCCATGCGAAATCAGGTAAAGCTGTATTATAAAAAAGGATCTATAAAACCAAACGAAGCCATTGTAGTAGTATATAAAGAGTTAGATCCAGTTGATACAGAATACTGTAAAAAGCAATTTATAGAGGGGCTTACGGTTGGCGATGATTTCTACTTGGACGATATTCATGTAAGTGGACAGGATAATGATAATGATTTGAGCGAATTAAGGCGATTATATGAATGTTATTATAGTTATGATTGGAAACTGAATGAAAAAATATATATCGAAAAACTTTCATCGAATCTGAATGATAATATCTTAAAGACATACCATCATTTGTATAAATTGCGTCCTGGGGATTATGCAGAAGAAAGTACAAAGGTAGTATTGGAGTTTGTAGATGCGGATACTGGCAAAGCATTTAAAACAGATCAACGATTTACAAGTCCGGGGGCAAAAATTAACTACACAGTTGTACCGAATAAACTGACTGCCAGCAATGGAAATGTTTACTATTTTGATAAAGATTATGCAAATAATCATTTATCTATCACGGCCAAGAAAATCGAAAAAGGCAGCGATGTCTATAAAGCAGGAAATGTCATCAAAGCATATTACTTTACAAAGAAAAATCCGGGAGATCCTGCGGCGGTTCGTGTTTCTTATATGGATTCCGCTACCGGGAAACTGGTACGTCAGGAAGATAAAGATGGACTGATTGTTGGCGAGTCTTATTTGCATCAGCCGGAAGAAAGTTTTAAAATCGGTGATGTAACTTACACATACGATCAGGAAAATGCAAAAAACAAGCTGCAAATCGAAAATCTGAGCGGACATCCGGGCAAGGATGAGATTGTTATTTACTATAAGGCATCTGTTCCAGACTCGAATCGGAATTCAGACCATGATTCAAAGCCAAATCCGTCAGAAGTCAAAAAAACAGCAGCACCGAAAAAACTTCAGGCAGTGCGAACCGGTACAACCAAAGCGAAAATCACGTTCAAGAAAGTGAAAAAGGCAGATGGTTATCAGATCAGCTATGCAGACAATAAAAAATTTCGCAAGGCGAAGAAACGGAGCACCGGAAAAACAAGTGTTGTCCTCAAAAAACTGAAAAAGAACCGGAAATACTATGTGCGTGTGCGGGCATATCAGAAAGTAAATGGAGCTAAGAAATATGGAACATACAGTAAAGTGAAGGTGATTGCAAAACGATAATACAATGATGCCAGGGGTCAAAAGGTCTAAATCCACATGAGCTTGCTCATAAGTGGATGAAAGACCTTGGAACCCGCCCCGATATGAGCATAAAAGTGGGATGATAATCCCACGATATGCGAATACTGGGGTGCTATGTGCCAGTGGCACATGTTTAGCACCGACCGAAGCGGAGCGTAGAAAGGATTGTGGGAGTGCGAAGCACGGAAC
>PVML01016874.1_pt1 | contig 70842 bp, 74 predicted proteins | sample 1853371 | NCBI WGS metagenome assembly PVML01 (sample SAMN08533508, study PRJNA380276) | Human gut metagenome, whole genome shotgun sequencing project. | isolation source: participant 1, chromium library | host: Homo sapiens | collected 2017 | reverse complement strand
ACTGAATTTTGTCGGAAATGCTGTTTATGCCGCGATTAAGCCAGATGTGGAAAATATTGCACAGTTTGAATTTATTCCGTGGATTTTAAGTCAGTGTTCTTCTTTAGTTGAAGTTCGCGAGCTTCTTGAACGAATTAATATTGTTAATACTCCTTTCAGCGAGCAATTCCCATTAGCACAATTACACTGGATCATTTCTGATGAGAATGAGTCAATTACGGTAGAATCTATGTCAGATGGTTTACATATTTATGACAATCCAGTAGGAGTGCTTACGAATAATCCGCCATTTCCACAGCAGATGTTTCAACTAAATAATTATATGTATTTATCTCCTAAACAGCCCAGAAATACTTTCTGCGAGAATTTGGCTCTTGATGCATATAGTAGAGGTATGGGAGGATTAGGTCTTCCGGGAGATCTCTCATCTTCCTCACGCTTTGTACGTGTGGCTTTTACAAAGGTAAATGCAATTTCAGGTGAATCAGGGGAAGAAAGCGTTAGCCAATTCTTCCACATTCTCGGATCTGTGGATCAGCAACGAGGATGTTGCGAAGTAGCGGATGGAAAATATGAAATCACATTGTATACGTCGTGTTGTAATGTTACAAAAGGTATTTATTATTACAATACTTATGAAAACCATCAGATCAGTGCAGTAGATATGCATGTAGAAAATCTGGATAGTGATAAAATGATTTGTTATCCAGTAATTCAAGGAGAACGAATCAACTATCAAAATAAATAATGTTTTGAAATCAGGGATGAGGTAGAAAGGAAAGTTCCATGACAAAAGATGAAGTAAAAAAACTCAGGATGGACAGTCCGGAATCACTACAGTTTTTAAATAATGCTACAAAATTTTATAATTTAATGATGATGTATCGTTGTGCTATTCGGGAGATACAAACTAAACTTGAGGTTTTGGATGATGAATTTTCAGCTGAGAACAATCGAAATCCTATTTCTTTTATAAAAACAAGAATTAAGAAGCCCAATAGTATTTACGATAAACTGCAGAAGATGGGATATGAATTTACAACAGAAAATATACAGACATATCTCAATGATGTAGCAGGCGTTCGAATAGTTTGTGCGTTTATTGACGATATTTATATGATATCAGATTTGATTACCCAACAGGATGATATTAAAGTTATTGAAATAAAAGATTATATAAAAAATCCAAAATCGAATGGTTATCGAAGCTATCATATGATTGTTGAAATACCAGTATTTTTTGCTAAGGGTAAAACACCTATGCGTGTAGAATTACAGATTCGAACCAATGGTATGGATTTCTGGGCAACATTGGAACATCAACTTCGCTATAAAAAAGGAATTGAAGAAATGCCTGGCTATGATGAGATAAGTGAAGAATTACTTCATTCTGCAAGAGCTATCATTGAAGCAGATAATGAAATGCAGAGAATAAAAGACAAAATTGGTATGTTCTACGAAATTTAGGGAGAAAACTGAGCAAGTAGGAAGGTGGAATATATATGAAACAAGATACTTTAGAGGGCAAAGCAAAAACAAAAAATGGGGTAAAACGGCTGTGTTTTTCCATAATCTGCATTCTTCTGGAAGTGATTTTTATTATTACTATCGTAACACGCTTGAATGAATATGCAGAAATCATAAATTTATTTACAAGGATTTTGAGTGGAATCTTGGTTTTGGGATTGTACGCATCAAATAAGACATCCTCTATGAAAATGCCCTGGGTCATCTTAATTCTGATTTTCCCAATTATGGGTGTAGGCCTGTATTTGTTGATTGGTTTGAATGGTGGCACACATAAAATGCGTGAGCGATATGCAGAAATTGATAGCAAATTGTTACCAATGCTTCCGGACAGTCAGGAGTGTTTGAGCAGAATAAAAGAAACAATTCCGAAAGCAGGAAATATAGCAAGTTACATACAAAGAAATTCGCAGTATCCAATCTATCAGAATACGGATATTGTGTATTTTGATGAAGCAGTGAAAGGATTAGAGGCACAGCTTAAGGATTTGGAGAAAGCACAGAAGTTTATCTTTATGGAATATCATGCGATAGAAGACGCTGAAGCATGGCATAAGATTCAAGATGTTCTGGAAGAGCGAGTAAAAGCAGGTGTGGAAGTTAGAGTATTCTACGATGATATGGGTTCTATAGGCTTTATTAACACAGATTTTGTGAAAAAAATGGAGGCAATAGGAATTCATTGCCGTGTATTCAATCCGTTTATGCCAGGTTTAAATCTGTTTTTGAACAATCGTGATCATAGAAAAATAACAGTTATTGATGGAAAAGTCGGATTTACAGGTGGATATAATCTAGCAAACGAATATTTTAATTACACACACCCGTATGGACAGTGGAAAGATACAGGTATTCGTTTAGAAGGAGATGCTGTTCAGTCGCTTACGGTGACATTTTTGGAAATGTGGAATGCAGTAAGTAATAAGGATGCTAATGATTCTGATTTTAGTAAATACCTTTTCCGCTATGATTATGCGGCACAGCAAACTGGGTTTGTTCAACCTTATGCAGACAGCCCTATGGATAATGAGCAAGTAGGAGAAGAAGTTTATATCAGTATGATAAATAAAGCTGAAAAATATTGTTGGTTTATGACTCCATATCTAATCATAACAGATGAAATGACGCATGCGTTATGTCTGGCTGCTAAGCGAGGGGTAGACGTAAGAATTATCACACCTGGTATTCCTGATAAAAAATTCATTTATAATATAACTCGTTCTTTTTATCATGGATTAGTTAAACATGGTGTTCGTGTTTATGAGTGGACTCCTGGTTTCTGTCATGCAAAAATGAGTGTGGCAGATGACTGTATGGCAACTTGTGGAACAATTAATTTGGATTATCGAAGTTTATATCACCATTTTGAAAACGGCTGTTTTATGGCAGATTGTCAGGCAGTTGTGGATATAAAAAATGATCTGATAAGAACGATGGGAGAATGTCGTGATGTGACAGACCAATATCAAACCGGACGAAGTGCATATTTGCGACTGGGACAATTATTTATGAGATTATTTGCTGGATTGCTATAAGAATCTGATGAAACGACCTTTCAAAAAACAGTTGATTTAGAAGTTAACTGTTTTTGAAAGGCCGTTTTTGCTATATCTAACAGTCTGTTGTACAAAGAAGATTTTGCATGGATGAAAAAACAAACCTTGTTGAGGTTAAATTGAGATTGACTTTGTATTGTATAAGTATGAAATAAAAAGGAATCAGGTGATGTACAATGAAAAAGCATAAAATATGTAAAATCCTTCTTGTTATACTGGCAATTTTTTTATGTGTGGCTTTTTATGAATTGCTCGGAATCCGCGTTGCATATAAAAAGCAGCCGGAAGTGTCCAATACAACCAAAAAAGAAACAAAAAATGGGTCATGGAACGAATGCAGTGAAAATACAGAACGGGCAGTAATCATAGAAAAGAATCCAGAAGCGCTTTTACAAAGAGTGCGTTTGATCAAGAATGCAAAAAAGGAAATTATTCTTTCTACTTTTGCATTTCAATCCGATGAAAGTGGAAAATTGATTTTAGGAGCACTGCATGATGCGGCAGACAGAGGTGTACATATTCGTCTGTTAGTAGATGGAATGGAGAGCTGGATTGATATGGAAGGAAATCCGTATTTCTATGGATTATCTTCCCATGAGAATGTTGAAATTAAACTATATAATAAGGCCAATCCGTTGAAACCATGGAAGATGATGGGTAGAATGCATGATAAATATTTGATTGCAGATGGTAAGACATATATTCTTGGGGGAAGAAATACATACAATTATTTCCTGGGTGATTTTCCGGGACATAAGAACTATGACAGAGACGTGTTAGTGGTTTGCGATGAACCTGAGAAAGAAAATTCAGTTAACCAGTTGTTAGAGTATTTTGAAACGATATGGGAACAAGAAGACAGTGGTTATTTTCATGACAATAAAAAACTGGCAAATAGACAATCTGTAAAGAACGCAGTTTTAGAGCTGCAGAACGGCTATCAGAAATATTTTGAAGAGAATAAGGAAAGAATCTGCGATACCGATTACACGGACGAAACTTTTGAGACAGAAAAGATTGCATTAGTGTCAAATCCTATTCACACAGGTCCCAAGGAACCAGTAGTCTGGTATCAACTGGGAGAACTAATGAAAAATGCAAAAGAGCGCGTGAAAATTCATACACCATATATTATCTGTAATGATATGATGTATAATACATGGAAAGAGATTGCGGAGAGAGTTCCGGATTTTTCTATCATGACCAATTCGGTTGCCAACAATGGAAATCCGTTTGGTTCTGCTGATTATGCGAGAAACAGAAACAGAATTTTAAATACAGGAATTGATATCTGGGAGTATGAAGGCGGCTATTCTTACCACGGAAAAAGCATTCTGATTGATGATGATCTATCCGTAATCGGTTCCTTTAACATGGATATGAGAAGCACGTATCTGGATACGGAACTGATGCTTGTAATACGTAGCAGAGAGATTAATAAACAGTTGGAAGAAGGCATGATGGAATATGAAAGAGTGTCCCGACAGGTATTGGAAGATGGAACCTATCGTGATCCGTATCATGTAGAGCCAATTGAATTGACAAAGAAGCGTCAGAGAAACGTACTTTTGGTACAGCATCTGCTTGGATGGGCAAGGTATCTGTTCTGATAAAGGAGGAAGAAGATCGTGTTTCAAATATTAATTGTAGAAGATGATAAAGAATTAAGCCAGCTATTCCAAAAAGTGCTTGAGAAGAATGGATATCAGGTCAAAAGTGCATCGGATGGAGCACTGGCATTAGAAATATTGGATAAAGAGTACATTGATCTGATCATTTCCGATATTATGATGCCGGTTATGGATGGTTATGAACTGGTGTCGGAACTCCGTTCAGCAGGATATCAGATACCGGTACTTATGATCACTGCGAAAGGTTCCTTTGATGATATGCGCCAGGGATTTCTTTCGGGAAGTGACGATTATATGGTAAAACCGGTAAATGTGAATGAAATGGTTTTAAGAGTCGGAGCACTGCTTCGCCGTGCACAGATACTGAATGAACACAAAATTGTGATCGGTTCAACAGAGTTTGATTATGATGCAATGACGGTTATAACTGATAAGGAAAGTCTTGTTTTGCCTAAAAAAGAATTCCTGCTTTTATATAAGCTTGCAGCTTCGCCAGGCAGAACATTTACAAAACAACAGTTGATGGATGAAGTATGGGGATACGAGACGGAGGCAGACCCACATACGATAGAGGTACATATAGGAAGAATCAGAGAGCGTTTGAAAGATAACCCTGATTTTGAAATCGTAACAATGCGTGGAATTGGATACAAGGTGGTGAAAAAATAATGGAACAAAAGAAAGAAAAAGGATTGCGGATCCGATCCTGTCTGACTGGTGCAATCTGGCTGGCACTTGTATTTTCAACAGTCATATCTGCTTTATTATTTGCTTTTTTGAATCATTTTTTTCATCTGCCGGGCAGCATACCTGTGCTTGGCTGGCTTTTGATTTTCAATACATTGATTGCAGGGCTGATCACTTCCTTTATTAATGCGAAGTTACTGGAACCAATTACCAGACTTAGTAAAGCAATGAAGGAAGTTTCTCGGGGAGATTTTGAACAGCATTTGGAAACGAACAGCCGTATAGCAGAAGTTGGAGAATCTTATCAGAGTTTTAACGTTATGACAAAAGAACTTCGTGCAACAGAGGTGCTGCAGATGGATTTTGTCTCCAATGTTTCTCATGAGTTTAAGACCCCGATCAATGCCATTGAAGGGTATACAATGCTTCTTCAGGGAGAGGAACTGTCTCAGGAGCAAGAGGAATATGTAGAAAAAATCCTGTTTAATACCCAAAGGCTTTCCGGATTGGTTGGAAATATTTTGCTGTTATCCAAGTTAGAGAATCAGAACATACCAATGAAAAAAACAGAATATCGTTTGGATGAACAGATCCGCCAGGCATTTCTTTCATTGGAAACAAAATGGACAGAAAAAGAAATTGGTTTTCAGGTAGAATTGGAGGAAGTTAAATATACTGGGAATGAAGGACTTTTTATGCATATCTGGATAAATCTTTTGGATAATGCGATTAAGTTCAGTCCTTCAAAGGGGACAATTACGATGTTTCTGAAACAAGAACAGGATTCTGTTAAGTTCATTCTGGAAGATGAAGGACCAGGAATAGAGGATGATGTAAAATCCAGAATATTTGACAAGTTCTATCAGGCAGACGGTTCTCATAAAGCAGAAGGAAATGGCCTGGGTCTTGCACTTGTAAAACGGATTGTAGATAGTGCCGGAGGAACAATCAAAGCAGAAAACCGTGAATATGGTGGATGCAGATTTGTTATAGAGCTTCCAATACAGAAAGATGAGGCCATATAAGTTTAAGAAAAACAGATAGAGGAGGAATTACATGACATTTTATCAGGAGTTGCAGTTAAATCAGGCAGGTTCTAAAAACCTGTTGAAAAAGAGTGAAACACTAAAAGAAAAATTATATCATATGTGGGTATATCTGGTGAAGATAGCTGTTACAATGGCATTTTGTTTTTTCTTTGTTAGTATTTTCAGCATCCTATTTGGAAATGAGAATAGTATTGTGGGTGTAGTAGTTTTATTATGCCTTATGGTATTTCGGAATGCGGATCTGGGGATCCACACCGGACAATCTACGATGCTTTTGGCTTTGTTCTTTGTAATTATGACTGTATGTCCGCATTTAGCAAATCAGTTTTCACCGGTATTGGGAATGCTGTTAAATATTGCGGCACTGGCTGTGTTGATTATGTTCGGATGCCATAATCCATTCATGTTTAATCAATCTACATTGGTTCTTGGGTATCTGCTGCTATATGGTTATGATGTTACGGGAAAAAGCTATCAGATGCGATTAGTCGGAATGGCTTTAGGTGCAGCACTTACCTGCTTTGTATTTTATCGAAATCATAAAAACAGAACTTATAAAAGAAATCTGAAAGATCTGATACAAGAATTTGATATCACTTCTTCCAGAACAAAATGGCAGATATGTCAGATTTTATGCGTACCGATTGTCCTTTGCATTGCAGAACTTTGTAATATGCCACGGGCAATGTGGGCTGGTATTGCGGCCATGTCCACGATTTTGCCGTTTATGGAAGATATGCACTACAGAGTCCGTAAAAGGATTGTCGGAAATATTGCAGGTGTTATATGTTTTACAGTATTATATTTTCTGCTTCCTTCGTCAATCTATGCATATATAGGAATTCTTGGTGGAATCGGTGTAGGATTTTCAGCACAATATGGCTGGCAGGCAGTATTTAACACATTTGGTGCTTTAGCCATTGCTGCAGAGACTTATGGACTACAAGGAGCGGTTAGTCTTAGAGTGATTCAAAATGTTTTTGGTGTTGTGTTTGCTTTAGCATTTTGTGTTATATTTTATTGGTTTATGTCTAAAAAAAAGGAAAGTGAGGTGACCGTACATGCAGAGTGAAGTGAATCAGGAAGAAAATTTGAATAGAATTATTACGGTTCCTAATCTTCTTTCTTTTTTTCGGCTTTGTCTGATTCCGGTAATTATATGGAGTTATTGTGTAAAGAAAAATCCTCTGTTAGCTGGTGAAATCTTATTGCTGTCTGGTCTTACGGATCTTGCTGATGGATATATCGCAAGAAGATTCCATAGAATTAGTAATTTAGGAAAAATACTTGATCCGGTGGCTGATAAGCTGACACAGGCAGCGATGTTAATCTGTCTGTTTACTCGTTTTCCGCATGTGCTTCTTTTAATCGTAATAATGGCAGGTAAGGAGCTGTATATGGTAGTCAGTGGATGTCTTGTGATACGAAAGACGGGAAAAGTACATGGTGCAGACTGGCATGGAAAGATAGTAACCTTTTTATTATATGGAACTGCAGCGGTGCATATTATATGGTTCCACATTACACCGATGGTATCAGATCTGTTGATTGGTTTGTGCGCTATAATGATGGTCATATCGGTCGCTCTGTATATTATCCAGAATACCAGGACTCTTAAGGGAGAGACTGTATAAGCAATTTTATATTGCAATGACTAGAAAAATATTTAGGAGAATATTGATGAGATAAAGAAGGATAAAAACTTAACCTGGATAGAATCAGAACAGATAATTTTTGCATGGCTGGATAAAGACAATCAGGTTACTCCGTTAACGGACGAGCAATTAAATCCGGTATGGAAAATACTAAATTACGAAACAGGGAAATATGAATCTGTTCAGAAACACTTCCGAGTATTTGAAGTGTAGAAGTTTTGTGATACAAAGTGTAAACGTAAGAAAAAATAATACATTTGCGGTCAATTTGTTATCGACAGTTGACCGCAAGCACGGTATAATAGACATAGATCTAATAAGAAAACCAAATAATCATTACTGTAAAATGTCAGGTAATGGTAGTCATCATTTATAATTGGAAGGAACAGGTTGGCTTTACCCTAATGGTGGAAAATCCACCATTTTTCCACCCAAACTGTAATTCCTCAGATGAAAACAGGTTTTCTTATCTTTTCTGAAATTGACAGAAAAAGCAGTAAAATCAAGGCTTTGAATGACTTTGATTGACGTAGAATGCAAGCTGTTTTCTGTACCAGGATGAACTCCTAAGGTTCAATCATGGTTGACACCTACGGAAGTTGAGAAGTGGTAAGTCAGAGTTCGATTCCAGTAAGGATTGATCTGGATGTCAAAGTAAGTTATAATAGAAATTCATCACTTAGTGATTGGATTCATAGATATGGCTACCGTAGCCAAAAGGCTGAAAAAGCTTGAAAATACGGCATTTGTCTCCTTAGTTAAATGGATATAACGGGGTCCTCCTAAGCGGCAGATTGTTCGATTCCTTCGAGCCTTGAAAATTGCATAAAACTTATAAATGTCTCAGTAGCTCAGCTGGATAGAGCACACGCCTCCTAAGCGTGGGGTCGGAGGTTCAAATCCTCTCTGGGACGCCAGAAAGCACCGCTGCAAGCCCTTTTTCGGGGTTTGCAGCGTTTTTTTGTTTCTCCTTCTCCCGGTAATTTCACTTCCGTTACCGGAAGATTTTTATGCGCCGCATGATGTATATTTGCTAATTGGACTCGAACGCTTTTCAGAAATTTGCTAAGAAAATTCTGCGTTTTGCTAATTCGATTTTTCGGATCACTTTGCCGGGGCTTGCGCTGCTATCAGGGCTGCGAGCGCACTTGCCAGCTCCGGCGACTTCTGAAGCTGCTCCACAAGGCTTTCAAGGTCCAGAGTCGCAGGCTCCGATTTTGCCGGTTCCTCTGGCGGACGGACATTGCGAAGATCAGGCTTGGCATAGAAGGCAGTCTCGAATTTCTGAGCATTGACCTTTCTATCCTCGTCCAGAATGTGAGCATAGATACTGGTTATCATGTCGATCTCGGCATGGCCCGTATCGCCCTGGGTGGCTTTCAGATCGCCGTGGTTCAGTTTTAGCTTGTAGGTGGTACTGGAATGACGGAGAGAATGAAAGACCACCTTCGGCAGTCCTGCGTCCTCACGGAGCTTTGCAAACTCTTTGAGGATGATCCGATCCTCGCAGGGCCGTCCATTGGGAAGTGCCACCACCAGATCGAAGTCCTGATATTCGTCGCCCAGGAAGCCTTTCAGCTCGTCCTGGGACTTCTTCCATTCCCGCAGGATGTAAGCCAGCGTTTTCGGCAGCCACACCTTACGGATACTGGAATCGGTTTTCGGCTTTTTCAGAATAATTCTTGTGCTGGTGTTCGGCATGAGCGGAGTGAAGATGTAATAGATATCCTTCTCACCCAGCGTTTCAATCGCCCGTTTGGAAGCCCTCGTCAGCTCCTTGTCGATGTAGACATAGGCGTTATCCGCCGCAATATCTTCATCAGAAATATGGACGTTCTCCCAGGTCAACCCCAGGATTTCACCCATACGCAGAGAGCAGGCAAAGGAAAGGTTCATTGCTACATAGAGCTTGCTGTCCGTGCATTTGTCCAGGGCAAGACGGATCATATCCGCTGTCCAGATATCCCGTTTCGCATACTCCGTTTTCGGGAGGATCACATTGTCAAAGGGATTTCTTGCAATGATTTCCCAGCGTACCGCCTGCTTAAACGCACACCGCAGGAGCTTGATGATCTTTTCAATGGTCTTGTCGCTGACATAGGTGGTAACGGCCTTTCGGGTCTTGGTAGACACCGACTTGGTTTTCTGTAAGGTTTGGATATAACCGTCAACCGCACGGGGAGTAACCGCCTGTACCTCCATATCACCGATGATCGGATTGATATAGTTCGCAATCAGTGCCGTTTGGCCGTCATACATAGACACGCCCCATTTCTTTTCTCCGTAAAGAGATACGAAGTCATAAAGGAACTCGGTGATCGTCTGATTGCTTGGCGGGAGAAAAGTTCCCGTGTGCTGCTGATTTTCGATTTCCGCCTTGCGCTTTAAGGCCTCTTTGTGGGTATGCCAGGTTTCCCACTTCTGTTTGGTTTCTCCGTTTTCGTCCACATAGTTGTAAACAACGGAATAGTTTTTCTTTCGCTTGATTATAGATGCCATATCGTTCTTCCTTTCTTGGATCACAGGTCGAGGGAGTCAAGCCACTCGTCAAATGACCGCTTGGAAATGCGTATGGCGTTACCAATTCGCACGATTTTGAAGTGCCCTTCTTTTACAAGGATATATGCGGAAGTTCTTCCGATGCCCAGGATTTGAGCAATATCGTCAACCGTATATGTCCTTCTTTCAGGGGTTTCTTTCTTCGTGCCGTTCCATGTTTGAGACATGAGAACCCCCTTTCAGTTATGAAAAGGAACAGCACGAATATGTGTGGGTAATATAACTTCCACTACTATTTTACCGTGCTGCTCCGTATTTGTCTGCTGCTAATTGAAAAGTTTACGATCTATCCATAAACTTTCAAAAAAAAGAAAAATAGGCTTACGGACGGCTGCTGGCACAGCTCCACGGGAATCTCACCCCGGCCCATGCTGATGGGTGCGGCGCACAATGCTGTGTGGGCGTTCAATGCGCGAGTATCTTTGACCCTGCCCGTGTGTCATCGCCCGCAAGCTGCCACGCTTGCTTTGCGGTCTGGTGCTGTTCGCTCGCCCGTTACAGTGGTCCCGTCCTGCGGACTTGAAACGAGGTCATGGCGCACCGGCCGTATGGCTCGGCACAAACAGGAATGTATCCGTTTGCCTTATACTGCGGCGTTGGCCTCCCAACGGGCTTTCTTTGTCAAGGTGCTGCCTTCGGCCACGAAAGAGAGAAACAGGGAAAGGGTAAGCTGTTTCCGCTTTCAGACCGGGCTTGTCAGCTCATGCTGACAATGGAATGAATGAGCTTGATCTCCAATCGGCGCTTCATGTACTCGTCCACCCGAACATGGGGCTGGCCGTCAGGATCGTAAAGCGTCCGCGCGCAGAGCTTATTGATATAGCCCTCATAATACCGGAGCACCTGCTCCACAGCCTGAGAGTCCCCGTCACGGGCGGCGTCAATCACCGAAAGAGGAAGAAGCTCCTTGCCCTTGTAAGTGGGGTTCTTCATACCGTCAACCTCCCTTCGGCATGAGTGCGGCCAACTTGATCCGCAGCTCGGTCAATGATTTTGCCCTTCGCCGCTGAACGGCGCTGCGAGACATTCCAACAAGGCGGCCAACCTCCTGATCCGGCAGGTCCAGAACAAAATGCAGGATCAAAATACTCTGCTCCTGAACAGACAAACCGGCGAAGGCATCAGCCACAAGCTCGTTTTCAATATGCAGGTCATACCCATGGGACGAGAATGTAAATCTGTCACTGGGGTAATGATCTACAACGCAGAGCTTGTCCATCTCCATCTGCGGAAGGTCGCTGAATGACAGTTCCCTGTCACGGCGCCTCTGCATTTCCCGGAGGTAGTCGATTGCCTCATGGTACAGTACCAGTTTGCAGTAAGCATCGAACTGGCACCGTTCGCCATAGTCATTACGGGGGATCATATCCATCTTTTCACCCCCTTTCCTGGGGGAATGAGGTGGGTTTCTCCCTTTCCGCTAACAAGGCGAACGCAAAGCCGCTCGCTACCCGCTAAAAGCCTCCTTTTTGAAAATTTCTCAAAAATTTTTTTCGAGGCGGGCTTGTCCTCGGAAAGCAGAAAAAAGCGCCCAACAAGTCGCAACGGACCTGCTGGACGCAGAAATGTTTTATAAAGAAGATTACTTACATGGTATAGTTCATATCCAAAGCCGGACGACTCCGACGGAGGGGCTACGCTTTTTTTAACTGGTGCAGATCATGGATACTGCGAAATAAAAAGAAGGACACGGCAAATTAACCTCCCATCGGCTACCGTGTCCCTGCAAGTCGTCATTGGTTTGTGCAAGCGCAAAGAAACGGCGGCTCTGAAAATCAAAGCCGCCGTTTCAAATGGGCGTGTCAAATTGTCTGCTCTACGACGGCTTTTTTTCTTTTGCCGTCGTGCGGCAGTTGTTCTTATCTGTACTTGTCTAGTATCGAATTTGCCTCTACTTCTGTCATATTTCCAGATTTAGTCTGATCGTTTGTGTATTGCTCCAAGGCCGCATACAGTTCAGCTTTTGTATTATACGGGCCAAAGTTCCGATAACTGTTACCGTCATACAAGACTGTCTGAAAAACCTCGGACTGCGGATTATTAGGCATACTAAAGAAAATTTGGTCCTCTTCATAAGAACTTCGCTTGCCAACCTGTACTCCGTCCTCAATCCCAGACAATGCGGATTGATACTGAGCAATAGCAGCGGCAGCTTCCTCCTGAGTAAGTTCCCCTGCGGCTACAAGCGCCTGTAGGTTGTCGCTTTCAGTTTCAATCCATCCAGCAAATTCTTCGTAGCTGTAGAAATCCGGCAGTTCTACGGTGGGAGATGTATCCCATGTACTTCCGCCATCATAGCTGGACGATGAAAATGTGTACCGTAAAATGCAGGGACACTGGATCATCGAAATGTCGGAAATGATCGCCACCGCCAATGCCAAGAGCATTGAAGAAATCAAGTCCTTTTTAAGCCGCCAGAAGGAAACCTACAAGATACCATATGAAACCCATCCGGCGGACAGGAAACGGCAGTGCGTGTTTGGAGGTTCTTCCAATACCCTTGACTTTCTTCCCCTTGACCGCACCGGCAACCGCCGCTTTGTCCCTGTCATGGTCTGCCCGGAACGGGCGGAGGTTCACATACTGGCAGACGAGAAGGCTTCCAGAGCGTATATCAACCAGATGTGGGCGGAAGCAATGGAGATTTACCGAAGCGGCAGGTTCCGCCTGCGGTTCAGCCCGGCAATGAACGAGTATCTGAAAGCCCATCAGAAGGACTTCATGCCGGAGGACACAAAGGCAGGACAGATTTTAGATTATCTGGAACACTGCTCCGGCAGTATGGTCTGCTCCAAACAGCTTTACAGGGAAGCATTGGGACATGACTATGACGAGCCGAAACAATGGGAACTGCGGGAAATCAACGATATTATGAACAACGCCGTTACCGGCTGGAGGGCGTTTTCCAATCCCCGCTACTTCCCGGAGCCGTACCGCCGCCAGAAGGGCTGGGAGCGTATCAAAAATGACAACGAGCCTGACAACAGCATGGACGGTTTTGAGGAAGTCCCCACAGAGGAAATGGAACAGCTTGGGCTTCCGGCGGAGTGGCTGGAGCAAAAATAACAGCCCGTTGCCGCTTGGTTGTCGAGCCGGTTGTCGGTCTGGTTGTCGGGCAAAATTCCCGGAAGCCCTGATACTGCGGCACTTTTCCCTCTCTGACAACCATGACAACCAATATTAGAAAGAAAAAGGAAACAGTAAAAAGATAGTATCGCCCGATAAAGAAAAAAGGTTTTCTGATGTCCGTTGTCAGGACTTCGTTGTCAGACCTTTCCTTGTCGGGCTTTTTCATGCAAGGAGGAAACCGCATGGCACAGAACACAGACACGGCAGACAGAACAAACGCCAGCCCGGCAGGGACATTTAGCATGAGGGTTGGAAACACCACCTATGTAGTAGGCGTTCATTTCAGCAAAACCAGCCGTGACACTTTGGAGGATAAAGTGAAGCGGCTGATAAAAGACGAGGTAAAATCAGCAAATTTCTGATTGCAAAAAAAGTTGTAATATCCCCTGTTTATATCTTGACAGAACGCTTCCGAAGGGAGGTCTGGTCAATGAAGTGGGAAATGCCCTTTATAAGAACGGGTACCGGATGAAGATATTTAATACCATCAACTTTTCAAAATCAATGCACTATAACCCTTTCGCCTATCTCCATTCTGAGAAGGATATTCTGAAACTGGTGACAACGCTGATCGCCAATACAAAAGGGGAGAGCAAAGGCGGGGATGATTTCTGGCTCAAAGCGGAGACGCTGCTTTATACCGCATTGATTGGATATATTCATTATGAGGCACCGGAAGAGGAACAGAATTTTTCAACACTGCTTGAAATGATCAATGCAATGGAAGTCCGTGAGGATGATGAGGAATTCAAGAATCCGGTGGATATGATGTTTGATGAACTGGCAGAACAGAATCCGGATCACTTTGCTGTAAGACAGTATGCCAAGTACAAGCTGGCAGCAGGTGTTGTATGCTCTAAAAGACTTCTTAATCAAGCGGTTGGGAAGTCTCTTAGAACACACAACCTAAAACCGAAGAAAGGAGCGCAAGTTATGAGAAAAAACGAGAAAATCACAGCTCTGTACGAACGACTGAGCCGTGATGACTTTGGCAAAGATGATGACCAACAGCGTGAGAGCAATTCCATTTCCAATCAAAAGGCTATGTTGGAGGAGTTCGCCGCACGGCAGGGCTTTACGAACATTGTCCATTTCACGGACGATGGCATTAGTGGTACTTGCTTTGACCGTCCCGGATTTTTGGCAATGATGAAAGAGGTTGAAGCCGGGAATGTGGAGTATCTGTGCATCAAGGACATGAGTCGCATGGGTCGTGACTATCTGAAAGTCGGTCAGATTATGGAAATCCTGCGTCAGCGTGGCGTTCGCCTTATCGCCATCAATGACGGCGTGGACAGTGCCAGAGGGGACGATGATTTTACCCCTTTCCGCAACATTATGAACGAGTATTACGCCAGAGACACCAGCCGTAAAATCCGTTCCACTTTCCAGTCCAAAGGCAAGTCCGGCAAGCACCTCACAGGCACAGTCATTTACGGCTATCTCTGGAACGAAGCCAGAGACCAATGGTTGGTTGACCCCGAAGCCGCAGAGGTGGTCAAGCGTATCTTTGCCATGACGATTGAGGGCTACGGTCCGTATCAGATCGCCAGCAAGCTGAAAGAAGAAAAAATTCTCATTCCGTCCGCTTACCTTGCCCAGCACGGCGAGGGCGTGAACAAGAATAAGACTTTCAAAGATGTGTACGGCTGGGGTTCTTCCACCATCTGCAACCTTCTTGAAAAGCGTGAATATCTGGGACACACCATCAATTTCAAGACCCGAAAGCACTTCAAGGACAAGAAAAGCCATTATGTCCCGGAGGACGAATGGACGATTTTTGAGAATACGCACGAAGCCATTATTGACCAGCAGACCTTTGACCTTGTGCAGAAAATCCGTGGGAATGTCAGACGCTACCCGGACGGCTGGGGCGAAGCAGCTCCCCTCACAGGCTTGCTTTATTGTGCCGATTGCGGCGGCAAGATGTATGTCCACCGTACCAACAACGGCAAGCGTATTTCTCAATATACCTGTTCCCAATACAGCAAAGTCCCAGTTGGAAAGCTCTGCACGACACAGCACCGTATCAATGAAGATGTGGTACTGTCCCTTGTTTCCGAAATGCTCAAAGCTATTGCCGAATATGCCAAGCATGACAGAGCCGAGTTTGTCCGTGTGGTGCAGGAAGCACAGTCCAGCCAGCAGACGGCAGAGGTCAGGAAACAGCGGACACGCCTTGCCACAGCAAAGCAGAGAGTTTCCGAGCTGGAAGTCCTGCTCTGCAAAATCTATGAGGACAACATTTTAGGCAAGCTGTCCGACAGCAGATACGCCACTCTGGACGCTCAATACGAAAAGGAACAGTCCGAGCTTACCGCTGAAATCTCTGTTCTGGAAAAGGCTGTCAAGAGCTATGAGAAGCACGAAAAGGACGCTGACCGTTTTATCGCTCTGATTGGTAAGTATGAGAACTTCGACAAGCTGACCATTGCCATGCTCAACGAGTTTATCGAGAAAATTCTTGTGCATGAGCGTGACCGCAAAGGAAGTATACAGACCACACAGGAGGTTGAGATTTACTTCAATTTTGTTGGGCGTTTCGTTCCCCCGGCGTTTGGAGAAGTGGAGCTGACCCCGGAGGAATTAGAAGAAATCCGCAAGCGAGAGGAACGCAAGGACAGACTTCATCAGAACTACTTGAAGCGTAAAGCCAGCGGAGCGCAGAAGCGATACGAGGATAAAATCAAGGAGCGGAAAAAGGCAGAAATCGAAGCCAAGAAAGCCGCCATTCGTGCAGAGGACATTGCAAAGGGCGTGTTCGTCCCTGTCAGCAGCTTACCGCAGAGAGAGCCAATGAAAGGAGTACAATCAGCATGAATATCACTTACACACAGAACGGCGATTATCTTATCCCGAACATCGTTATCCGCAAGACCAAGCCCATCGGACACTACGGCAGACTTCGCAAGGCGTATCTGGAAATGCACCGCCCGATACTGTTCAATGAACTGGTGCTATCCGACAAGCTCTTTGAACATTGTGCCGAGATTGACGAAGCGGCACGAAACCGCATGGAGCTGATCGTGCGGTCACTGGCAGAGCAAAACGGTGTGACTGAGCAACTGAAAGCCGATAATCAAATGGAATGGGTGCGGCAGATGAACGCTTGCAAGGCACAGGCAGAGGAGATTGTGAAAGCAGAATTGATTTATGATTGAGTGAGGAAGTCCGGGCAGAAAACTGTTCGGACTTTTCTCATATATTCCAAAGTTGCGATAGAATTGTTCACGAGTTTTATGGTATAATTTATGCGAATAAAGAAAACGGAAAATTAGAATCTAACAAGAGAATGTGGTTGTATGAAAAAATCCATATTAGTATTTTGGGCAATCGTGTGTCTGTTACCTATTCAAAGGAGGTTTAAGAATTTCAAATGAAACATATAAGAAATATATTGCTGTTGATTACGATTATTTTTGCTTTTGTTATGCAAGCTGAAGTATATCAAAATATGCTCTGGAACTTTAATGGTGCTTATTATTTATCGTCCAGATACATAACTACTAATGACGACATGGATTCATTTTTAGCCAATGCAGAAGATACAGCTGAGAAGCATGGTGTTCATATTTTTTCGACTTTTAATCAGAGAGTTTCTAATTATCAGACAAGACTTTATATTTATGGTGATGATACCGTTGTTCGGGATAGTCTTAAAAGCACGATGGATATTGAGGAAAAAACATATACGGCTTTAATAGGTGGAATCACCGTAATAGAATTTGAAGATTTTAGAGAAGTAAAAAACACAGGCAATGGACAGGAAATAATGGTCAGCTATATCGGTAATGATGATGACATTATTGCCACATATCAAGATTTGGCAAAAGAATATTCTATATCGCAGCCAGAGTTTTGGCAATCAACCGAAACTGATATGATGTTCATTGTTTGGGGTTTGGTTGCCATATTGATGATTGTACTTAATGTGATTGAGGTGATACGCAGACAAAAGGAAGTAGTTGTACGAGCTTCTCTGGGCGAAAATACTGCTGTGATTGCTCTAAAAGCTGTAGTGGCTGATATGATTTCATATGCTGCATTATTCGTTTTAGCAAAGTTGCTTGTTTCTCAATTTATATCGGGAGCGTATGAAGATCATCTCATTTTGGCAGTGTATTGTGCCGGAGCAGTTCTTTCCGTAATTCCTTATGCTGCTTTTGTCCGCTTTGATGTAAAAAAAGCCTTTGCCAATGCTTCAGATAAAAAAGGTATGTTTTATCTTCTGAACGGTCTTAAAGTATTTGCTACTGCTATGACAATTTTTACAATAACTACAAATCTCAGTAGCATTCAAGGTAATTTACTTACAAACACGACTCTTTTAGAAAATCATTATAATGATTATTATTTTGGAGTTATGCAGATTGAATCTCCTTTTGAAGAAAATGAGGAGGAATCCAAAGAGAGCAAATTTTGGAATGACCTTTACGAAAATGAATACAACACTATAAATCCGGTGGTCTGCATAGGCAGCCGGATAAGCGATACGGATAATTATATTTTTGTAAATCATAATGCCAGAGATATGCTACAAGGGTTTTCTGATATGCTTACTGAAGATGATGAAAAAGAGGATATCGTGGTCTTCGTGCCAAAGGGAAGAAATGCGGAATCATACAAAGATATCGCAAAAGAGGAAATTGGCTCTCTTACCCAAAATGCAGAAGAACTGCGTGTTGTTTATAAAGAATATTCTGGCAGAGAGCAATTTTATTATCTCAATTCGAACAGAGAAGAGGCTATTGACGGATTGTCAAGAGTAACAAATCCGATTGTGATTTATCAGGCAACTGAGGCTGTTGCTTTAAATGGAAGTTATATCGAAACAGGAACATATAATGGTGAGGTAATCTACGGATGCGATGAAAGCACAATTCGTAATGCTGCGAAAAAATATGCAGAACAGCTTGGTTCACACTATTTTATGCTGACGAATGTCGGAGAGGATTACATTTATAGTCATAGTTTCCTTGTAAAATTGATTAGCTTTATAAGCTCTCTTTGCGTATTAGTATTGCTGTTAGATATAGCTATCATCGTATCTGAAGCGAAAATGGAATTTAGACTTAGCTCTATGGAAATCTCCCTCAAAAAGGTTTTAGGTTATAGCTTTTATGAAAGGCACAAAAGATTTATTTTCGTTAATCTCATAGAAAATATAGCCGTTGTGATATTGATTTGCATTGTTTCGATTTTTATATCTAACGCAAGTGTCGGGATTGCTTTACTGATTGGATCATTGCTCACCATTATTGAAATGGCAATCATTTTCACAAATATTATGTGGGTTGAAAAAACAAATATCTCAAAGTCATTGAAGGGAGGATGTTTATGATTATAATTCGTGGCTTAAATAAAGCATTTGGAGAGAAAATAATTTTCTCCAACTTTAATTTGGAAATTCCGGATGGAAGTTTTGTAGTAATCAGCGGGGATAGCGGCAGTGGAAAAAGCACTTTGCTCAATATGATTGGTGGTATCGAAAAGCCGGATAGCGGCAGTATCATAATCGAAGGGCTGAATATTACCCGGCTTAAAAATAAAAACAGTTTTTTTGCGGATACAGTGGGGTTTCTTTTTCAGAATTTTGCACTGCTTGAAAATAAGACAGTTAAAGAAAATTTAAGTTTGATTAAAAAATCAAGCCGAACTAAAGTATCACTTAAAGAAGCTCTTAATCGTGTGGGGTTATCAAAGGAAGTTAACAAAAAAGTTTATCAGCTTTCCGGTGGTGAACAACAGAGAGTTGCTTTAGCTCGTCTTATGATGAAAAAATGTTCTGTTGTTTTGGCAGATGAACCTACTGGCTCACTTGACAAGAAAAATAGAGATATTGTTATGAGGTTATTGCACGAACTCAATGAAGAAGGTAAAACGGTTATCATTGTTACCCACGATCAGGGTATTATTGAAGATGAACCTTATGTTGTGAAAATCTGAGAGTACCTCTTAGAAATGTCTTGATCTACATTTTATGTAATTTGGGTCAGAAGAAAATCCCTTTAGGAACTAAAGGGCGCACTTCTATACTCTCCTATCGGGAGTATCGTGCGTCCTGCGGAGCTTCATTCTCCGTCAGCAGAAGAAAACTGCATGACCGAGAATGTTGCGTCACTCCGTTCCGTCAAGGTGGCTACACCCCCTTGCGCCGCTAAAGCGGCTATCCCCTGTATACTTGCCGTCCGCAAACGGTTTTGCCAAACCGTTCGCCGCCAGCAAGTTTGTAAACGAAAAATCAAAATTTGATAAAGGAGTGTGATTGTATGAAAAAGCAACTGCAAGGTATTGCAATTATTTTACTTAGTATCCTCTTGATGCTTGGTTTTGGAAATGAACCTGTCTTTGATTTTAGCTTTAGATGGTCTGCAGTGTTTGCCATCATCGGCGTGGCTGGTGCTGTAATGACTTTCTTAGCTGACAAGAAGTAATCCAATTTCAATTTGATAACTACAATTTGACAAACAGAACACAACAACTGAACACCGAAAAACTGACCGTTGACTGGTCGCAATCTGCGAAAAGTTGACGGTCTTTTTTTATCCCCATTTTCAAAAAAGGAGGTCAACGAAAAATGGCAAAACCGAAAACCCTTGAACAGCTCCGAGCCGACAAGGAGCGAGCCGAGACGCAGCTTGCACAGGAACAGCACAAGCTGGAGCGTCTGGAGAACAGAAAGAAGTATCTGGAGAAAGGCGAGCGACAGAAACGCACCCACCGCCTTTGCAATCTGGGCGGCACGATTGAGAGCCTTGCCCCGGAGGTCAAAGATCTCACACGCACCGAAATGACGGAGCTGATGGAGTACATCTTTTCTCTGTCCGAAGTCCAGCGAGCCGTCCGTCACATGGCGATTACCCACATCAGCCAAGCAAACAGAGGAAAGGAGCAGAAAGCCGATGGCAATATTCCACTTCACAGTAACCCAGACCAAACGCAGTAAAGGACAGTCTGCTATCGCTTCTGCCGCCTACCGTTCTGGCGAGAGATTGTATAGCGAGTATTACGGAGAATACAGCGACTACACCCGAAAGGGCGGCGTGATATGCTCCGACATTCTCCTGCCGTCCCATGCACCGAAAGAATACGCAGACCGTCAAACCCTTTGGAACGCCGTGGAAAAAGCCGAGCGTGGCAAGACGGCACAGCTTGCATACAGTTTTGAGATTTCCTTGCAGAATGAGTTTTCCCTTGAAGAAAACATCGCTCTGGCAAGGAAATTTTTGTTGGAGCAGTTTGTGAGCCGTGGCATGACCGTTGATGTGTCCTTTCATGAAAAGGAGCATGAGGACGGCGGCACACCCAATCCCCATTTCCATTTCCTCTGTCCTATCCGTCCCATCGAGCAGGACGGCACATGGGGGATAAAACAACGCCGTGAGTATGTGCTGGACGAGGACGGCAACCGCATCCGAGACCAGAACGGCGAGTATGTTTTCAATGCTGTTCCCACTACCGACTGGGGCAGTCCCGAAACGCTGGAACATTGGCGTCAGACATGGGCTGAAATGTGCAACGCCAAGTTTGCGGAGAAAGGGCTTGATGTTCGTATCGACCACCGAAGCTATGAGCGTCAGGGCGTGGATTTACTTCCCACTATCCATGAGGGCGCAACCGTCCGGGCTATGGAGAAGAAAGGCATACGCACCGAAAAAGGCGAGTTCAACCGATGGATCAGAGCCACCAATGCCGTTATCCGGGACATCAAGAAGAAAATCACTTCTCTTATGGGCTGGATAGCAGATATGAAAGCCGAGCTTGCCAAGCCGCAGACCCCCGACCTTGTTTCTCTGCTGAACGCCTACTACACCCAGCGCAAAGCCGGGGCATATTCCCAGAAAGGCAAAATCAGCAACCTAAAGGAGATGAATGAGACTTTCAATTATCTCCGGGCAAACGGCATTTACACCCTTGAAGATTTGGAAAGCCGTGTCAAGGAACACAGCGCCACCACGGAGAGCTTGAAGCAGACCCTTGACAAGCAGAACGCACGAATGAAAGAAATCAAGCGGCTTTATGACTACTCCGCTACTTTCCAGAGCTTGAAGCCTGTCTATGACGGCTTGCAGAAAATCAAGTTTGAGAAGTCCAGAGCCAAGTACAAGGCGGAACACGCTGACGAGCTGAAAATGTTCTACACCGCCAGACGCAAGCTGACCGAGGAGTTCCCGGACGGCAAGGTGGATATGAAAAAGCTGTCCGCAGAGTATGACGCTTTGGAGCAGACCCATGACACCACCTACGGCGAGTTTAAGACCGTCAGAGACGATTTACACCGCCTTTGGAAAGTTAAGTCATGCGTAGATACTGCCGCCCGATTTAACGAGCGTACAGAGGAACAAAAGCTCCAAAATCGACCCCAAACACGACACAAAAAGGAGGATATGACACGATGAATTATAACGATTGGAAAAGCGAACAAAACCCCGTCCGCAGAATGGCAAAACGCCTGTTAAGCGGAGACCCTTTGACCGATGGCAGACCTCTTTCCGACCTTATCGAGCTGGACGAGCGCACCCGAAAGGAGCTTGCCTTTGAAGCTACCCTTACCGACCAGCAGATTGAAATGTTGCAGGAATTAGGCTATCTGCCGTCCCCGAATGACAACGAGTAAAGGAGGACACCCCATGCAGTACACCCAAGCACAGATTGACCGGGCAAACGCCGTCAGTCTGGAAGATTTTCTCCGAACACAAGGAGAGACACTAATCAAAAGCGGACGAGAATACCGCTGGAAAGAACATGACAGCTTGACCGTCCGAGGAAACAAGTGGTTTCGCCACAGCCAGAGCAAGGGCGGCTATCCCATTGATTTTGTCATGGAGTTTTACGGCAAGTCCTTTCCCGAAGCCGTCCAGATGTTGACAGGAGAAAGCGGCGAGGGACAGCCCGAAGCCACTACCACAGCACCGCCCACAGAGTTTCACTTGCCCTTACACAACCGCACAGCCGACAGAGCAATTCAATATCTTTGCGAGAGCCGAGGTCTCAACAAAACGCTTGTTGAGGCTTTTCTTCTTTCCGGGGATATTTACGAGGACGCAAAGCGGCATAATGTTGTGTTTGTCGGCAGAGACCGAAGCGGCACACCGAGATACGCCCATGTGCGAGGAAGGGCAGACACTTTCAGACAGGACATTACCGGCTCCGATAAATCCTATCCGTTCCGCTATGAGGGCAACGGCAACCAGCTCTTTGTCTTTGAAGCCCCGATAGACCTTTTATCCTTTATCTGCCTATATCCGCAGGACTGGCAGACAAGGAGCTATCTTGCCCTGGGCGGCGTTTCGGGCAAAGCCCTTGACCGTTTCCTTTCTGAACACAAGGACATTCTCAAAGTGTTCCTTTGCCTTGACAGCGACACCGCAGGAAGTGAAGCCTGTACCCGACTGGCACAGGACATTCCCGGTCAGATCGCCGTTGTGCGACTTGTCCCGGCAAGGAAAGACTGGAACGATGTTCTCCGTCAGCAAGGGGACATTCCCAGCCGCAAATTCATAGCCGAGACAATCACGCTGCGAGAGCCGCCCACCGCCCAGCCCGTCCCAATGCTCCGTATGGCTGATGTTGAGCTGACGAGCGTGGAATGGCTATGGTTTCCGTATATTCCCTTTGGAAAGCTGACTATCATACAGGGCAACCCCGGCGAGGGAAAGACCTACTTTGCCATGCGCCTTGCGGCGGCTTGCACTAACCGAAAGCCCCTGCACGGTATGGAGACCCTTGACCCATTCAATATCATCTACCAGACCGCAGAGGACGGTCTGGGCGATACCGTCAAGCCCCGACTGATTGAAGCGGACGCAGACCTTGAAAGAGTGCTTGTCATTGACGATAGGGACACACCGCTGACCCTTGCCGATGAACGCATAGCAAGGGCAATCCGTGAGAACAACGCAAGGCTGGTTATCATTGACCCGGTACAGGCGTTTCTGGGTGCAGATGTTGACATGAACAGGGCAAACGAGGTGCGCCCGATATTCCGTAGTCTGGGAGACATTGCACAGGCTACCGGGTGCGCTATCGTGCTGATAGGACACCTCAACAAAGCCGCAGGAACACAAAGCACCTACCGAGGATTAGGGTCTATCGACATTACGGCGGCAGTCCGCAGTCTGCTCTTTATCGGCAAGCTGAAGGACAGCCCCACAACAAGGGTGCTTATCCATGAGAAAAGCTCCCTTGCGCCGCCCGGACAGTCCCTTGCCTTTTCTCTGGGAGACGAGAAAGGCTTTGAATGGATAGGGGCTTATGACATTACCGCTGACGAGCTTCTTGCTGGGACGGACACCACAAAGACCGAGAGCAAGACCGCACAGGCAGAAATGCTCATACTTGAACTGCTTGCAGACGGAAAGCGTATGCCGAGTACGGAACTGGAAAAAGCGGTCAATGACCGTGGGATTTCCTCACGCACCATGAGAACGGCTAAAAGCCGCATCGGGGACAGGCTTGTGACCGAGAAAGACGGTACAGCATGGGTCTGCTATCTCCGAAACTGACACAGGAACACGGCAAGCGTGGCAAAGACGGCAAAGGTTTTATAGATACCTTAATGTTGCCGCCTTGCCTTCTTCCTTTATACCGACCACCGCCCGATGATGAAAAGTCACCGGGCATTTTTCATTTACAGGAGGATTTTGAATGAACAATACCGCAACCCACAGCACCAACAACAGCCCTTGCCCGACTGTCAGAAAGCAGATCGGCAAGACCACCTATATCGTCCGTGTCCATTTCAGCGAGACCGCCAAAGAGACGATGGAGGACAAAATCAAGCGTCTGCTCCGTGAAGAAGTCCGCAAAATGTGACTTCTTTGTAAACTTGATTAAAAAGTCCTTGACAATTCGTTTCTGGAAAAACAGCCAAGTCGATTTTGATTTCCTGCGGCGCTCGCCTTGCCGTGTTCGACATTGCAGAGTTGCGTGAGGTCACGGCTTATGATGAGCTGGAGCTGGATACTCTGGGAGACAGGAAAACTGCCCTGTTCCTCATCATGAGTGACACTGATGACAGCTTTAATTTCCTTATATCCATGTGTTATACCCAGCTGTTTAACCTGCTCTGCGAAAAGGCCGACGATGTGTACGACGGCAGACTGCCGGTTCATGTGCGCTGTCTGATCGACGAGTGCGCCAACATTGGCCAGATACCCAAGTTGGAAAAGCTGGTGGCCACCATCCGAAGCCGTGAGATCTCCGCCTGTCTGGTGTTGCAGGCGCAGAGTCAGCTCAAGGCGATTTATAAGGATAACGCAGATACCATTATCGGAAACATGGATACTTCCATCTTTCTGGGCGGTAAGGAGCCGACCACTCTCAAGGAGCTGGCCGCCGTGCTGGGTAAGGAAACCATCGACACCTACAACACCGGAGAGAGCCGTGGGAGGGAAACATCCCATTCACTCAACTATCAAAAATTGGGGAAAGATATGCCATACTTGTTCGTGAAGAGTTCAGTTGCCTTGAATTTATCATGAACAGGGACACGATCAACTGGATTCTGAAAAAACTGAATACAGGAGGTCGAACATGGAGCATTTACCAAAGAAAATCCATCAAAACGGCATCAGCTACACGCTGGTAGGAGACTACTACATCCCCGATCTGAAGCTGCCGGAGGAAAGTCGCCCCATTGGACGGTGGGGCCGGATGCACAAGGCGTTTTTGCAAGAACACCGGCCCGGTCAGTACAATGCCCTGCTTCTGTCGGGAAAACTCTGGACATATCTTGCTGACCTGAACGAACAGGCCGCTGACCGGCTGGCGTGTATCGTCTCGCAGATGCAGGAGTCGGAGGGTGTCACCGAGGAACTGAAAGCCCGTGACCAGCTTGCATGGGTCGGGGCCATGAACAGCATCCGCAGCCGGGCAGAGGAAATCATTCTGTCTGAGATGATTTTTGTCTGAGGGAGGTGGACGCATGATTCTGGAAGAAATATTTAACGGCAAATTTTATCCCTGCGAAACAGTGGTCGCAGATTCACCGAGATTTAAGCAGGCAGTCAAGGCCAGCGCCGCCCTGATGGACACTTTATCGGAGCGTCTGAGCAAAGAGGACTATGCACTGGTTGAAGAACTGCGGGAGCAGGTGGCAATCGCCCAGTGTGAGGAAAACGAAAGCCACTTCAAATACGGCTTTTCGGCGGGGCTGCTTGTCCAGCAGGAAGCCCATACGCAGGTGTCGCAGAAAGACAAAGAATAGCATCTTCAATAGTGGCTGTTCCCAAACTGGGAACAACCACCACAACAGAATACAGCTTCACGAAAGCCATTTGCCAATCAACCGGCGGATGGCTTTTTTGCCGCTCCCGGATATGGAAATTTTACTTCCGCTTACGTCTGGCCTTGCGGTTGGGCGGGATGGGGCTGGCCTTTCCTCTCATATTGTTGGGGCTTTTGAGCTGCTTGGACAGGCTCAGTATCCGCAGGAACGCCGAGAAGTCCTCCGAGGAAATCTTCTCAAAGGGTATCTGCAACTTATCGCAGAACTCGTGGATCAGCATTTCTGTATCGCTGCCCTGCCCTATGGCCTGCTCAAATTTTTCCTTCACATCATCCAGCGTGGGCTGCGGGTCGGCGGTGGTCTTGTCTTTGCGGTGTGCTTCCCGGATGTCCCGGACGATGCTGTCCAGATCATCGTGCATGACGTGGCTGTAAAAATCGCTTTCCTGCACCTGCCCCAGTTCCAGCGTCCGCATATAGAGGTCATCTTCTCCGGGTGCATACTTGCTCATGACGGTCTGCCGGGTGGCCTCCATTATCAAATTCATCTGCTCCACCCGCATATTGGCGATCTGGTCGATACAGATTTCCATATCTATCATCAGCCGCCGGAAATTCGGGTGGGTAGCCAGTTCGCAGAGAAGCCGGTTGTTGATTTTGCCGCTGCTCAAAAGTTCCACCATATCATCACTCAGATGCAGAGATTGAAGTTCTGTGTTTGGGTGATTTTTATTTTCCGTCAGCCCCATCAGATAGTCGGTGGACACACCGTAAAAGTCCGCCAGCGTTGCAATCGCAAACGGGCTGATGTCCTTGTAGTCATCGGTTTCGTATTTTCCCAGCGCAGATTTAGACAGGCCGGTCTGCTCCGCCAGTTGTTCCAGCGTCAGGTGCTTGTCCACCACCCGCAGGTCTTTGAGCCGCTCCGGGATTGTCAGCTTTGCGTACATCCAAAGCCCCCTCTCTCGTTATCGTTTTTCAGTGATTACACCCATTATAGCACGATTCCATAAGCGTGGAAATATGCGGATTTCAAGCGTTTTTCCGACGTTTTGGATATACGGGAAAGGGCCTCTTTTTTCGGTAAACTGGTTCTTGCAGACAGGCACAGAACCTTGAAAATCGAATGACCGGCTGCAAGGGGTATGGCCTCCGGGGAAGTGACGCCAGGACAGAAATCGAGCGCACCAAAGAGGCCGATACGCCGGGAGAAATTCCGGGCAGGAGCGGCTTGCAGGCAGACCGGCGGACAGGAAACAAGTTTATCATGCGGGGCGTATGGCTCCGTAGCAAAGAAATGGAGGAAATCATTATGACACTGAGTATGAAAGAAAAGAAGATTCTCTACGCTTACGGCTGTCCCAGCCACCACAATACGGTGACACGGCTGAAATGGCTGACGGCACTGACGGTTGACCCGGAGGCCAAACGCCGGATGCTGGGGCTGGCCCAGAAGGTGGAGACGGAGGTGGATGAAAGCTGGTACGAGGATTTTTACCACCATCTGCGGATGGAGATGGACGAGTACCGCCGTCTCAAGCGCAGCCTGCGTGTGCTGAAATCTTACACTGATTATGAGGAGGATCTGTATGAGGAAGCTGTCTAAGTATGAAAAAGAAACCATCATCAACTGGAACGAGGCGGAGAACCTTGCCAGCATCTACACCTTCAACGCCAGCTTGAAGCGCAGGCTGGCGGAGTTCAGCCGGAAGTACCCGCTGCTGTGCCGGTTGGAGCGCAGTACGCCGGAGGGCGGCGTGACCTATGTGCTGGACAAGTCCCGGCTGTCGATCCGGCTGGTGCCGCCGTACAGCGAGGAACGGAAAGCCGCTGCAAGGGAGTATGCAAAGGAGCATGGCTTTCAGGTGGTGGGGGCGGAAGAAAAAATCGCCTGAAATCGGGGCGTTTACGAAAAAAATGACGGGTCTGCACCCGCTGTTTTGACCGGTAATCCCCGCAGGCGTATTCCGTATCCACTTCCCGCTTATAGGTTATAGGCGTAAATGTGCGGATACGGAACCGGTGAAACTGGCAAACACCGCTGCTGCGGTGGAAGCCAGCTTCGCCGGTGCGGGAGTACAGAGGGCGGCCAGCCCTTTGTGACGGGGTGCAGGGGCGGCAACGCACTGCTGGGGTCAAGGGGCAACGCCCATTGGCAGGTTGAGGGCAGCCGCCCCATCGGGTCAAGGGTGAAACGCCTTGCTCAGGGAAAGTTGATGCCTGCGTCAACTTGTACTGGGTATTACCTGACGCAAAATTCGCAGGATTTGCGGCTTCGCCGCCCTTCCCCGTCCCCGGAACATCTTCGCAGGAAGGAGGGAAATTGTTTGAAACTGACACGACACAACGGGCGCTCCGGCAGGCATGGCACCTACAATCCCCGCCACAATGACCGCCGGTTTGATGTGGAGAACAGCGAACACATTGACGCAGAACGGGCAAGGCAAAATGTCTACTGGGACTGCTACCGGGGCTTTACCACCCATGAGTTCCGGGAAAACCTGGAGCAGCCGGATTTCAGCTTTGAGGAAATCGAGCGGATGTATTATTACGAGCATTACGGCGGCCATGTGGAGGCGCAGAACGCCCGGAATGAGAAAACCCGGCACACAGAGCGCAACCGCACCGTGGAGGACTTGCTGAAAAACAACAAGACCTGCCCGGAGGAAAGCATCTACCAGATCGGCACGATGGGAGAATCCGTCCCGCCGGATACGCTTTTTTCCATCGTCAATGAGTTTTATGAGGAATTTGAGCGCCGCTTCGGTTCCCATATCCACATCTTAGACTGGGCGCTCCATCTGGACGAGGGGACGCCTCACATCCATGAGCGGCACGTCTTTGACTGTGAGAACCGCTACGGGGAACTATGCCCCCAGCAGGAAAAGGCGCTGGAAGAACTGGGAATCCCTCTCCCCAACCCGGAGAAACCCAAAGGCCGGAACAACAACCGCAAGCAGACCTTTGATGCGGTCTGCCGGACGATCCTGTTTGACATCGCCAGACGGCATGGGCTACATCTGGATCAGGAGCCTTCTTATGGCGGGCGGGACTATCTGGAAAAACAGGATTATATCCTGATGAAGCAGAAGGAGCAGCTTGCAGCGCAGGAGCAGAAATTGGAAGAACTGACGCTCAAAATCGAGGACGTGGAGACGCTGTTAGATGATGTTTCCGATGCGGCCTATGACAAGGCGGTGGAGGTCGTGACCGATGCCGTCCGGCAGGAGACGCACAAAGATGATATTCGTCTGGTGGTGGAATCAAAAAAATGGGTGCTGTCGCCGGAACGCAAGGCACCGAAAAAGGAGCGTGAGTATGCCGCCGAGCGTCTGGATGGGGTCATTACCAAAATCAAAAACGCCATGCAGCACGCTCTGGCGAAAATCCAGCGGACACTGATGCAGCCGGAGGTCAAGCAGGCCGGGAAGGAGCAGGTCAAGAAGAAAGCCAAAGAATCCATTATGGATATGCTGGCAAAAGCAAAACAAAGCGCTGACCGGGATAACCGGGAGCGTTGGGAACGGGAGGGGCGGATTGCCCCGACCAAAAAGAACGATATGGAGTTATGAGGCATCTGACTTTCTGCGGAAACGGGTGCCTTTTTCTCTGTCTGGAGGTGAGAAAATCGAATGTATTTGAAGCGGTGAAGCAGGCTGTCCCCACAAGGCAGGCTGCGGAATCTTACGGGGTGCAGGTCGGCAGGAACGGGATGGCCTGCTGTCCTTTCCACGATGACAAACATCCCAGCATGAAGGTTGACCGCCGGTTCCACTGCTTCGGCTGTCAGGCAGACGGGGATGTGATTGATTTTACCGCCCGTCTGTTCGGGCTGAACAAGAAAGAGGCGGCCTTGAAGCTGGCGGAGGATTTCTCGGTCAGTTATGACGTCAAAGGCCATGACCCGCCACTCAGGAGGCCGGTCAGACGGAAAATCAGCGAGGAACTGCGCTACCGGCAGGCGGAACAGAAATGTTTCCGGGTGCTGTGCGATTACCTGCACATGCTGAAACGCTGGGAGAAGGAATACGCCCCACAGATGCCGGAGGAAACATGGAACCCGATGTTTGTGGAGGCATTACAGAAAAAGCCCTATATCGAGTATTTGCTGGATATTCTTTTGTTCGGAAGCATGGAGGAATGTGCCTGCGTGGTCGCTGAATACGGAAAAGAGGTGAGGAAGATTGAGCAGCGAATATCAGAGTTTACCGCCAGCCACCCGGCAGGCCGCCATGAGCGCAGCCGAAGCCTTAGCGCCGGAGCAGAGCGTTGACGAGGTGCGGGAAAGCCTTTCCGTCACGGAAAAAGGCCAGCCCGCCAACACCATCGGCAACTGCCGGACAGTGTTCTGCCATGACCCGCTGCTGCGGGACGCTATCCGGCTGAACCTCCTGACTGACCGGGTGGACATCGTGCGGGATTTGGGCTGGCGCAGGAACACCAGCGCCCTGACGGATACGGATGTGAAGTATCTGCTTCTCTATTTTGAGCAGAACTATGGCCTGACCAGCGAAAAGAAAATGACGGCGGCCCTCTCCATCGTGGCGAATGAGAACTGCTACCATCCCATACAAGATGTATTAAATGGCCTTGTGTGGGACGGGACGCCTCGCATCCGTTCCTGTCTCCATCACTTCTTAGGTGCGGAGGTCAGCGACTATGTGGAGGAAATGCTGAAACACTTCCTGCTGGGAGCCATCCGGCGGGTGTTTTCTCCCGGCTCCAAATACGAGGAAATGCTCTGTCTGGTGGGCGGACAGGGGGCTGGCAAGTCCAGCTTCTTTCGCCTGTTGGCGATCCGGGACGAGTGGTTCAGTGATGACCTGAAAAAGCTGGACGATGACCGGGTGTTTTTGAAGCTGCAAGGCCACTGGATCATCGAGATGTCGGAGATGCTGGCGACCAGCAGCGCCAAAAGCATTGAGGAAATCCGCTCCTTTATCAGCCGCCAGAAGGAAACCTACCGCACACCCTACGAGGCCCAGCCCAAAGACCGGCTGCGGCAGTGCGTGTTCGGCGGTTCTTCCAACACGTTAGATTTCCTGCCCCTTGACCGGGCCGGGAACCGGCGCTTTCTGCCGATTATGATTTACCTGGAGAATGCGGAGGTTCACATTTTGGAGGACGAGGACGCTTCCAGAGCCTATCTGTTGCAGGTTTGGGCGGAGGCCATGACGATTTACCGCAGCGGGAAGTATTCTATGAAATTCAGCAAGTCCATCCAGCAGCAGCTTGTGGAGGTACAGAAGGATTTCATGCCGGAGGACACGGAGGCCGGGCAGATACAGGGATTTCTGGAACACTATACCGGCAGCATGGTCTGCTCCAAACAGCTGTTCAAGGAGGCGCTGGGCCACACCTATGACGAGCCGAAGCGGTGGCAGCTTCACAATATCAACGAGATCATGAATACAGTGGTGACGGGCTGGAAGCCGTTCTCCAATCCGAGGATGTTCGCCGGATACGGCAGGCAGAAGGGCTGGGAACGGGACGCTTCCGGCAACGAACTGCCCGGCAACGAAGATGGATTTGTGGAATTGAGCGAGGAAGAATGCCGCCAGTTGGAACTTCCAAAAGAGTGGATCGCCTGAAAATGGCGGTCTGTTGCCGGGATGGTTGACACCTGGTTGCCGGGTTCGTTGCCGGGGATTTCCCTGTCGGGATACGGGAAAATCCTGTAAATACGGGATATTTTAATATTTATTTTATCTCCAGCAACGAAAACAACGAGATTTTTCAAGAAAATTGATAAAGTAAGATTTGCAGGTCAGACGGTAGTTTACAGGTTTTTAGAGGTTCGTTGCCGGACTTCGTTGCTGGTGCTGTCGTCCGGCCTGTCTCTCTATGGAGGTAGCCTATGGAAAAAAGCAAAAATCAGAAAAATAAAGTCCGTTTTGTGGTGGTGCGGGAGTTCTCCGGGGAGAAGTCCATGCGGGAAGCCTTTGAGCAGCTCATTGAGCGCCAGACCTGTGAACACTTCGAGGAATGGCGTCATCAGCGGGAAATGGCAGAAAAAGCTGCGTAAAAACGGTTGATTCAGGGACAGGGACATGGTACTATAATGGTATCGTGTCCCTGTTCATAGAAGGAGAACGCTATGAGCAGGAAAAAACAAATCTATGAGAAAATCACCGCTCTCTACTGCCGCATCTCTCTGGATGACGGCGGCGACAATGAGAGCATGAGCATCAGCAACCAGAAACTCATGCTCCGGGACTTCGCAGAAAAGCATGGGATGTTCCAGTATGAGTATTATGTGGATGACGGCTATACGGGCCGCAACTTCAATCGTCCCTCGTTCCAGCGCATGATCGCTGACATTGAGGCGGGGAAGATCGGCTGCGTGGTCACCAAAGACCTATCGAGGCTCGGTAGGAATTATATCGAAGCTGGAAGCTATATCGAAATCTTTTTTCCCAAACACAATGTACGCTATATCGCCATCACGGACGGCGTGGACAGCCTGACCCGTCAGGAAATGGACATCACGCCCTTTAAGAATATCCTGAACGACATGTACAGCCGGGATATTTCCAAAAAGGTGCTGGCCGGTATCACCACCCGTTCCCGGCAGGGGAAGTTTTGCGGAGGGACGCCGCCCTTCGGCCTGATGCGTGACCCGGAGGACAAAGGGCATCTTATTATTGACCCGGAGACAGCGCCCATCATCCGCAAAATTTATGACTATGCCCTTGACGGGCTGGGCTGCATGAGGATTTCCAAACGGCTGATGGAAGAAAAAATCCCCATCACCCATGTCAAGGCCAATACGGAGTTTGACGCCAACTATTATTCCTGGGGAGGGGCCAGAATCAGCCATATCCTGCGGAATCCCTTCTATAAGGGCGCACATCTGGTCTTTCGGACGCACCAGAAGGGCATCCGCTCCAACACCTATGATATTATCCCCCGTGAGGACTGGGAAATCATCGAGGGCTGCCATGAGGCCATTGTGACGCCGGAGGAATGGGAACAGGTGCAGGCTCTCATTGACCGCAGGCCGACCATTCAGGGAAATTCCTGTCCCTTCTACAACCTGTTCCACGGTCTGGTCTACTGTGCCACCTGCGGGAAGTCCATGCAGGTGCGGTATGAAAAGGTCGGCAGAACCGGCAAGAACCGCTTTACCGGCGAGATGCGGGAGCCGATTGACAAGGCGTATTATATCTGCCAGACTTACAACCGCATGGGCTGCAAGGTCTGCTCCAGCCACAAGATCGAGGCCAGAGATTTGTATAATCTGGTGCTGAAGGATATACAGGAACTGGCAGCGCAGGCCATGAAGGACGCTGATGCGTTCTACCAGCGGCTCAGCAGCCGGATGGAGCGCCGGTATCTGGTGGACGCTTCCCAGACAGAGAAAGAACGGAAACGGATGGAAGCCCGGAATCAGGAAATTGACGGAATGTTTTTAAGCCTGTACACGGATAAGGCCAAAGGCATCCTCACTGAGCAACGGTTTATGAAGCTGACGGCGGCGCTGGAACAGGAGCAGGAGGCCAACCAGAAGCGCCTGCACGATCTGGCGGTGATGCAGAGCCGGGCGGATGCGCAGGAAAGCGAAGTCCGAACCTTTATCAAGGAAATCCGGCGCTATGCCGACATTGAGAAACTGGACGAGTCCGTATTGAACCGACTTATCAGCAAAATCCTGATTGGCGAGATCAAAAAGGTGGACGGCCAGAAGGTGCAGGAAGTCAGGATCGTTTATAACTTTGTCGGGGAAATCCCGGAGATTGCAGCGTAAAGTCAGAGAGGCCTTTCCCATACCGGGGAGGGCCTCTCTACTACTTTTATAATTTCTGATTATTGGATAGATTTTCCGAGATTGTAAGCGGCATGGATTTCTGGCTTGCCTTTGATGTCGCCTATATCACCGTTCCCACCGGCAAGAACATGGCCGAGGTTTTTCCAGTGCAGATGTTCCATCAGATGGTCAAAATAGAGCGTTACATCCTCAAAACCGTGTCCCTCTGCCGCCATCAGCAGGGCGCAGGCCCGGTCATGACCTCGGAGCAAATTCCCATCCCCTTCCTCAAGGGCAAAGAGGCGGTCGATGGCAGTTCTAATCTGACCGCTCATATTCCAGTAATAAAGCGGCGTTGCCATGACAATCACATCGCATTCCTTCACCGCCGGATAAATCTTGTTCATATCATCCTTCTGGACGCATGGACATTCCCGGCTGCTGTGACCGCCAAAACAGCCCTTACATCCGTGAATATCCATGCCGTCAAGGAAGAACTCCGTCACGGTGTTTCCAACGCTTTCCGCTCCTTCCATAAACGCTTTGACAAGGGTGGAAGTGTTCCCGTTCCGGCGGGGACTTCCGTTCAGAATGACAATTTTCTTACTCATCACAGTCTCCCTCCTGAATTACATTTTGTCCGCAAGGGCAGCAGCCTGCTGGCAGCCGTCCGTTTTCGCAATGTCGCCCGCATTCAATACGCCGGGAACCAATACCTCGCCCAGCATGTGCCACTTCATCAGTGCTGCGGAACGCTCCACGGGAATCCGCACACCGTCCAGAACGGACATATCCTCTTCCTCGCAGCAGGCAATCAGCGCACACCCTTTTCCGGCAATTTCCTTGCCTGCCACGCAGAACGAATACAGCTTATCAATAACAGCCTTGATCTGAGCCGGAATGGAATACCAGTACACCGGCATGGTAAACACGACAACATCCGCTTCCAAAATGGCCGGAGCGATAGTATTGAAATCATCGTCAAAGGAACAGGCTTTCCCAGTTTTGTAGCAGGTTTCGCAGGCATGACAGCCGCCCACATTCATAGCGGCAGCGTCGAAGCGGGTAACGCTGTGGCCTTTTGCCTCAGCGGCCCGGATGAAAGCGTCCGTCATGGCAAAGCTGTTCCCGTTTTTGCGTGGACTACCGGTAATTACAACGATTTTCTTACTCATATCAATTCCTCCTATGAACCGGCGGCCAGCCGGGCTGACTGGCCGCCAGGTATCCTTACTTTTTCTGAATCGTGTTGGAGTTTTGGTTGTAGGCTTTTGCTACGCACTTCCATTCACCGTTTATCTTCAGCAGGAGCAGCACATCGGTAAAGTCGATACGGTTACCCCAGCCTTCCTCCAGAACGCGCACCACAGCCAGAGATTCCTCTACCAGCAGTACATCCACACGAGCCTTGAAATTGTCGCCGCCGGGTACGGTGTCCACGTTGTGATAGAACTGCTCGATGGAGCCATGCTCCAGCTCGCCGTCCAGGTAGCCGAACAGAACCGCCTCGTCAGTGAACAGTTCCTTCGCGTACTTGCTGTTGCCCTCGGCCACGCTCTTGACAAACTTCATTGCTGCTTCTTCTACGGCCTGGTATTCTTTGATTTCAGATCTCATAGTGATTTCCTCCTTAAAAATTGCATGATAACTTTATATAAAGCGTTTTGCCTTATATCTTGATTAAATGTTGTTGCCGACCTCATAACCGTCCCATACGGCGTGGAGAATCGTGCTCACCTGCTGTCCGTCGCCAATCTCATAGACAACAGCGCCGCAACCGGTAAGCTCCTGTGCCATAGACGGTGCGGGACGGAATCCTACGGCGATAACAATGGAATCTGCGTCCAGTTCTTTTTTCTGACCGGCACATTCCAGAACCGCCTTTCCGTTTTCGATAGCGGCCAGCTTATGTCCCTCCAAAACATTCACATGGTGGTATTCAAACAAATCCGGGATCATCTGCCCGTTGGGAATCGGGGACGGAATTCCTGCGGAAAGAATCTTCGGCAGAGCCTCGACAACCGTGACCTTTTTGCCTTCCTGGGCGTAGTCCAGAGCCATCTCGCAACCTACCAGACCTCCGCCGATCACGATTACATTTTCTCCAACCTTTTCCGGGTGAGCAAAAGCGTCCATACAGCCGATCACCTTTGCGTCGTTGATACCCGGAACCTTCGGCATAACCGGAACAGAGCCAGTCGCCAAAACAATCACATCCGCGCCCATGCCTTTCAGCTGCTCGGCGGTAACTGCTTTCCCTGTATGGACTTCTACCGACAGCAGGCTCAATTCATTCTGATACCAGGCGTTCAATTCCCGTACCTCTTTTTTGAAGCTGTGAGAACCGCCGGGGATCAGATTGCCGCCCAGCTTATCATTTTTTTCATACAGAGAAACCTTATGCCCTCGTATGGCGGCAACCCGCGCCGTTTCCATACCGGCCACGCCGCCACCCACAACGACTACCTTTTTCGGCTGTGCAGTAGGACGCATAGCAAAGCGGATTTCTCGCATCGCAGAAGGATTGACCGCACAGGTTGGCTGCTTTCCCTGCTGAAGCCGGGTAATACATCCCTGATTGCAGGCGATACAAGGGCGGATACGTTCCGTGTGTCCAGTCAGTACCTTGTTCGGATATTCCGGGTCAGCTAATGCGGCCCGCCCCATTACCACAGCGTCGATTTTTCTATTCCGAATCGCTGCTTCGGCAATATCCGGGTCGTTCATCCTGCCACCCGCAAGAATCGGAATGTTCACGGCTTCTTTTGCCTTTGCCGCCATTTCCACAAGATAGCCCTTCGGCATATACATCGGCGGGCAGGCATAGTAGAAGGAATCATACGTGCCGGTATCCACGCTCAGGCAGTCATATCCATAAGATTCCAGCAGCTTTGCGATCTGGATACCTTCTTCCAGCGTTCTTCCGGCTTCGTCCTCGCCGGTAAGAGTTGCCTTTTCAAAGCCTTTTACAAAAGTTTTCAGCCCCAGCCGCATACTGACAGGGAAATTGCTGCCGCACTCCTGCTTGATTCCTTCCAAAATTTCTTTTGCCGCCCGCAGACGGTTTTCCAGGCTGCCGCCGTATTCGTCACTGCGGTGGTTCATCATGGAGAGGGCAAACTGATCCAGCAGATAGCCCCAGTGAATGGAATGGACTTCCACGCCGGCAAAGCCGGAGTCCTTCGCAATTTTTGCTGCCTTAATCACCGACTCAATCTTTGATTTAATCTGGTCATGGGTTAATTCCGGTGAAACCTCACCCGGATGACGGAACACATGAACAGAGGACGGGGCAGGAAGGTTCGGATAATTACGCCCCAGGCCCATCGTAATCTGTGCGAAAATTTTGGTTCCATAGGCGTTCGCCCGCTCATTCAATTCCGCCGCAGTCATTTTGAATGCGTCCGGATTTTGCAGAATAGCAGGCCCAATACCTGTATAGGGGTCAACTGTACAGTCCGCTGCCAGCGCCCCGGTGAAAATCAGTCCAAAGCCACCCTTTGCACGCTCCACCAGATACTGTATGGTTTCGTCCTTTAGCCCACCGCCTGGAAGGTGATGTTGCCCACCGCCGATGGGAGCCATGCAAAACCTGTTTTTAATTGTCAAGCTGCCGATTTGCAGCGGCTTGCCTAAGTATTCGTAACTCTGCATGGGATTTTTCCTCCTTTTCTTACGGGATTGACTTTTCCCGGTGCTTATATTAAAATTGTAGCAAGAATTAAAAGAAAAACAAGTACGCACATTGAAGTGCGATACTTACAGCAGAGTTAAATACTTACCTTAAGGAGAGTGTAAAATGAGTGAGAGATGTATTTCTAATGAGTGCCTTAGCTCCACCGGATTCAGCTACACATTGTCGCTGATTAACGGAAAATATAAAATGACCATCCTTTATACCTTGATGGAATTCGGTGTTGTCCGATTCAATGAAATGAAAAAGTATATCGGTGAAATTTCCTACAAGACGCTTAGTTCTACCTTGAAAGAGTTGGAGGCTGACCAGCTTGTATATAGGGAAGAATATCCGCAGATTCCGCCAAAAGTAGAATACAGTTTGACCGAACGGGGTAAGTCCCTAATTCCCATTCTGGACGGGATGTGCGAATGGGGAGATAAAAATCGGTTGCCGTGAAAATCTGAAAATTTTTAATGCCTTTCTCATCTTTGATGAGAAGGGCTATTTTTTTGCCTTTTTTGAATTCATCACTTGACATTGTGGCAAAGAACTATTAACACCCGATGAAGTCCGTCTATTGAACAATGACTATGGACTTCTTTTTATTCGTGGCGAACTACCTATCATGGATAAGAAATATGATCTTCTGAAACATCCAAACATCAATGAGACAACCGATGGAAAACAGAAACCATATATTCATGGAACAGCTAGCCACTTCATTGATGACTGGCAAAACATCCTTCTCAGCGATAACGAATATGAACTGTTATCAGATGAGGAAATGGATGATTACTTCAAAAATCTAGAAAAGGAGACATCAAATAATGAAACTCAATAAATGCAAAAAGATACTATTCATCTTATACACAGCTCTTGTACTAACCACAAACCTGACAACACCTGTATTTGCAGCCAATGATCCAGTTGCGGTAGTCAATAACTTCTCAGACTTCATGTTCGGACTGATTCGTGCAATTGGCATGATCCTGCTTGGCCTTGGAATTGTCCAGGTTGGATTATCCTTGAAGTCACACGATCCATCACAACGTGCCAATGGTTTTATGACTGTAGCTGGTGGCATTATCATTACATTTGCAAAAGAAATACTGAATATCATTGTTGGATAAGGCGGTGATTTCATGGATGGAATCATCGATAATCTAACAAGTGCCTTGAACACCTGGAATGAAAAACTAGCAGAAATATGGATGTTGCTAACACAATCACCAGAGACTTTCAAAGGCGGCGATATCTGGAACATCATTGTAAAAATCCATGGTGCTCTTCAGGCAATCGGTCTGTCCCTGTTGGTATTATTCTTCCTATGGGGACTGATTAGAACCTGTACCAACTGGCAGGATATCAAACGTCCAGAACATGCCTTCAAGTTGTTTCTTCGGTTCATTATCGCAAGAGGTCTTGTCATGTATGGTATGGAACTGATGACTGGAATATTTGAGATAGTACAAGGTGTCATCTCAACAATCACCAGAACAGTTGGCTTGGGAACAGCTGAGAGCACTGTTATCCCTCAGGAAATCATTGATGCGGTAAACAATACTGGCTTTCTTGAATCGATACCTCTATGGGCAGTAACTCTTCTTGGATCCATATTCATAACAATACTTTCATTCATCATGATCTTAACGGTATATGGACGATTCTTTAAGATATATATGTATACAGCAATTTCCCCTATTCCACTGGCTGCAACAGCTGGTGAATCAACACAGAATACAGCATTCACCTTCATCAAAAGCTATGCTGGTGTATGTCTTGAAGGAGCAATCATCCTATTATCATGTGTTATATTCTCAGCTTTTGCTTCATCAGCACCAGCAATTGATACTTCTGCATCAGCTGTATCAATGATATGGAGCTATATTGGAGAATTGATATTCAATATGCTGGTATTGGTTGGAACAATCAAGATGTCAGATAGGATTGTTAAAGAAATGATGGGATTGTAAAAGTTCCTTGATTTTTTGGATATCCAATATATAATAGAATTAATTAATGGATATCCATTAAATGAAAGGAGCTATTTATGAGAGGAAGACCAAAATCAGATAATTCAAGAGAAAAGCAATATCGTGTTAGATTAAATGAAAAAGAAGCATTGAATCTAGATTATGTAAGTTCCACTACAGGTCAAGCTAAATCAGATATCATAAGAAAGGCATTAAATGAGTACTTACACAAAGTACAAATAAACGAATACAATCTCTCTCCAGAAAATGATGACTTAATTATGGAAGGCATAAACATGCAACGCGTTTTGACATGTCCTTACTGTGGAAAAACAAATATCTTCGATTTTACAGATTTATGTAACGTCAGTTCATATGAGAGACAAATGGGAACTGAAAACCTATATGAATTTGATGAAGTTGAATTAATTTGTACCAATTGTAATAAAAAATCAATGGTCAATGGATATATATCGGAATATCCATTGGGTGCATTTAACGGCGAAGAAATAAAAGTTGCGAAATTAGAGGAGGAAGAATAATGGCATTGTCAGCAAAACGTCTTGGAGAAAAAATAGGTCTAACATCTCAGGAGATGAATGTTTTATTAAAAGAAGAAGGATATCAAAATGGTGAGCCAGGAGATTATTCTACTACCGATAAAGGGAAAGAATATGTTTCTGAAAAAGGTTGGGATAATGGTTATGGAGGATATGCTTTTCGTGGTTACAACTATAACGAATGGGATGAATCAATTCTTAATAACATTGATACTAGCCCGGAAAGATTATCCCAAATTCGTACCAAAACTGCTAATGAACGTAGAGAAAGAAGTGCTAAAAAGAAGAAAGAGAGCGAAGAATACTGGGCAACTCATTCTCCGCTGTATTCGGACAATAATAGTTTAGAAGAATCCGACTGTGATGAATCAAATAACGATATTTTAGGCAGCTTAGCAGTTATTGGCGTATTAGCATATGGATTATATAAAGGAATTAAACACTTGTATAATCGTCATAAAGATAATAAGAAAATCGATTAATAACAGAAAGCGACAAGCTTTCTTTTTTTATTGAAAGGACAATTAAATGAACAAAACAATCAAAAACACTATCGTCTTCACCAACGGTGACAGCGTGGTGATCAACGAACCAATTTCATTACCACTTAAGGAAAAAGTAATGTACAAGATCAAGAATTCTGATAAGAATGCCATTATCAGCACCAGTACTGGTGAAACTGTAATTCCAGTTAACAACATATTATTTGCTACTTCTTCACCATTCAATATCGAAGAAAAGGAATTGGATGGATGCTATGAAATCTAATTTCGAAGTAAAAATCAATAAGGAAATAAGAGATTATACAGAATCCATATTGTTTGGATTATCCCTAAGGCAAAGTATCTTTTCAATACTTGCCTGCGGATCTGCCTGTATAATCTATTTTTCATGCTCAGATAAGCTAGGACAGGAAGTTACAAGCTGGCTATGCATGCTTGGGGTATTGCCATTTGCCTGTTTTGGCTTTATCCGGTTCCAGGGAATGCATATGGAGGAAATAATATCAACTGCCTTCTATTCCCTATTGCTGAACAACACACAATTGATAAACAAGCCATTTAACCTATATGAAGAAATCTTCTCTTCTTATATTGATAAATCACGAAAGGAGTCCATTGTACATGATAAAAAGCTTCGAAAGAATCAAAAAGCAAAACAAAGAAAGAATAAAGGTTCCTAGAACCGTTCAGGATACCATCCCTGTTGATACCATCTACAAGGATGGTATTTTTCGTATGGGAAACAAGTATTCCAAAAGCTACCGCTTCCTGGATATCAACTACAAGATTGCTTCCGGCGAGGACAAGAACAACCTGTTCCTAAGCTATAGTGATCTGTTGAATTCCTTTGATTCATCCGTTATGTCCAAGATCACAATCAACAACCGTAAGATTGATCTTAAGAAATTCAAGGATGATATTCTGATTCCTATGAAAGATGATGGATTGGATGTATATCGTCAGGAATACAATGATATGCTGCTGGAAAAGCTTGCGGAAAGCGATGATATCATCCAGGAAAAATACATTACAGTCACAGTATTCAAAAGCAATATCGATGAAGCTAGATTCACCTTTTCAAGAATCACATCGGAGTTTACAACGCTGTTCTCTAGGCTTGGCAGCGCCTGTATTGAACTTGATGCAGAAGAAAGGCTGAAGATCCTACATGACTTCTATCGCAATGAAAATGATGAAATGGTATTTGACATGAATGATCTTGCCAAGAAAGGCCATTCCTTCAAGGATCTGATCACTCCTAGTACCTGCAAATACAAGAACCGATATTTCCAACTTGATAACAAGTATGGCCGAGTACTGTATCTGAACAACTATCCAGGATTCCTGAAGGATGAATTTGTATCCGATCTATGCGATCTGAACCGCAATCTCATGTATTCAATGGATATCATATCGATTCCAACTGATGAAGCAGTCAGAGAAGTTGAGAACAAATTCCTTGGTGTAGAAAAGAACATTACCGACTGGCAAATGAAACAGAACCGCAACAACAACTTCTCAGCCATCATCCCCTACGACATGGAACTGCAGCGAAAGGAATGCAAGGAGTTCCTGGATGATTTGATTGTAAGAGACCAGAGGATGATGCTTTGCAATATAACACTGGTCCATCTTGCTGATTCATTGGAAGAACTGGACAAGGATACCGAAACACTTAAATCCATTGCCAGAAAGTATGTATGTGAACTTGAAACATTGTATTTTTCCAAAAGGCAGTTGGATGGACTAGTTACTGCATTACCAATTGGAGTAAATCGATTGAATATTACTAGAACTCTATTAACCGAGAGTGCAGCGGTATTCATCCCCTTCCGTGCTCAGGAGATCATGGACAAGGGCGGTATCTGGTATGGACAGAACGCAATTACGAACAATCCGATCCTCTGCAACAAGGAACTGCTGCAGAATCCCAATGCCTTTGTACTGGGAGTACCTGGATCTGGTAAATCATTCCTGACAAAAGAGGAAATCGAATTTATCATCATGTCCACCGATGACGATGTCATCATTGCTGATCCAGAAGGAGAATACGATCCGATTGTCAAAGCCTTTGGTGGACAGGTAATCGATATTGGTACTAACAGTTCCGATCATATCAATGCAATGGATATGGCTGAAGGATATGGTGATTCTGGCAACTCAATTGCTGATAAATCACAATTCGTTATGTCTTTATTTGAGCAGTTGGATACCAATCATGGTGGTATTTCTTCAACTGACAAGAGTATTATTGACCGTTGTGTTGCCTATGTTTACCAGGATGCTTTCAATGGTCACTATACCCCTACTCTTAAGCATCTATATAAGAAGTTATTGGATCAGCCAGAAACCGAAGCAAAATCACTTGCAATCAAACTCGAACTGTTCACAAATGGATCGTTGAATATTTTTGCTCATGAAACCAACGTAAACATCAAATCAAGAGTATTGTCATTCAATATCTTTAATCTTGGAAAACAGCTTAAGACAATGGGGCTGCTTGTCATTACAGATGCCATTATCAACCGGGTGAATGAAAACTGGCGTAAAGGCAAACGTACACATGTATTCATTGATGAGATCCATGTCATCTTTGAAAACGAGGAATCAGCGACATTCTTTGCTTCAGCATGGCGACAATTCAGAAAAAGGGATGCCTTCCCTACTGGTATTACCCAAAATGTTAAGTATCTTCTTTCTTCGCAGCAAGGTACAAGCATGTTGTCTAATTCATTATTCATTGTGATGCTGAATCAATCACCTAATGACAGGGAGGATCTGGCGAAGCTGCTTAACATATCTGAAGAACAAATGAGCTATATAACTAATGCCCAGACTGGCTGTGGATTGATCAAATATGGTGGATCTATCGTGCCATTTATCAACAAGATGCCAAAAGGAAAGCTTTATAATCTGAATACAACAAAACCAAGTGATCGTAAAGAAATGATCAATAAGAGAAACTATAAGGGATAAGCTGAATGCTTGTCCCATTTTTTAAAGAAGGAGACAAGCATGAACAGCATCAAAACCAAGCAATCAATACAAACCATTAAAACGAAGGATTCCAAAGAGAATCTAACTCACTTTATCAAACAGCAAACCATCCACAGTAAAGAAAACAATAAAGAAGATTCATCATCTCCTAAAGCAAATGCATCTGCAAGAGCTATAGATAACATCAGCAATACCGCTAAAACAACTGCATATGAGTCAGCCTTTCGAGCAAAGAAATATGTTAAGCAGAAACTGGAGCAGCATCGTACAAAGAAGCAAATTGAGCGTACCACAGCAATCATGGATTCTTCTATGCCTAAAGTTACTTATATGTCAAAAGCTAAGCGATATATACAGAAAAAGATCAACGCTTCAAGCATCAAGGAAGCAGCGGATCGAATTATTACTAGACCAGCAATACAGACATCAGCTAAATTCATATCAGCTTCCTTTAATGTTGTTAAAAAGACAATTGGTGGAATCAATGCACTATTATCTTTCGGTACCGGAGTCATACTTATTGTGATAATGACACTATTTATCGGAACTTTCTCCGTTTTGGCCCAGGATGGTGGCAGCAACAGCATGATCATTCCATTAAGTCCGGAAGTCATCGCCTACGAAGAAACGATAACAAGATATGCAGAAGAAAATGGAATTGTAGACTATGTTCCAATACTAGCAGCCATTATGATGCAGGAATCTAAAGGACTAGGAGATGATCCAATGCAATGCAGTGAATCAGTGTTCAATACCAAATATCCAAGAGTACCTAACGGGATAGCCGATCCTGAATATTCAATTGAATGTGGCGTTAAAACATTTGCTGATTGCCTAAATAGAGCCAATGTAAAAGATAAGTCCGATACAGAACATCTATATCTGGCAATACAGGGTTACAACTATGGAAACGGTTATATCGAATGGGCAATTAGCAACTTTGGGGGTTATTCAAAATACAATGCCCAGCTATTTTCAGATGAAATGAAAGAAAAACTAAATGCATCAACCTATGGTGATCCAGAATATGTTGATCATGTCATGCAATATGTGCCAGTTACCTTCAGAGGTGGCATTAATCCAAACTTCAATAACATGGAAGCCTGGATAACAAAAAATCCATATGCAAGAGCTGGCTTATATGGCCAGTGCACATGGTTTGCCTGGGGCAGATTCTATGAATTATATGGATATGATCCAGGATTTACTGGTAATGGATGGAACTGTGTAGACCAGTTGGTAGCTGCTCATCAGGACTCATTTGAAAGGTCACTAACACCAAAACCCGGTTCAGTATTTTCTGGTATCGGCGTTAATCATGTCGGTATTGTCATTGCGGTTGATGGCGATAATGTTACCATTCAGGAAGGAAATCTTGATGGCAAAACAAATACATTCCTAGATGCAAAAACGGACTGGCATACAGTCACCTATACATTGAATCAGTTAAGATACTACTATCGAGGTGTTGTATTTGCCAATCCGAAATAGCTATTTATTACATTAATCAAGTAAATATGTAAATTGTCATTCATTTTTCATTTTTTACATCTGTATCGTAGAAGATGAAGGAGGAAAAGAATCTCCATATACATCTCTTAGTGAAATATCCGAATCACTGTTCATAGCATCAATTGATATTTTGTGTTGTCTAGAAAACGATATGGATTCCGTTATTTTAGCACAATTTATGATTGACTTGCATGAAACTATTGATGCATTCATTGATATTGATTGCACCTAAAAAATTTTATAGCAACAAAAGATATAACTTCGTTGCTATACGTTGCAGTATTACAATGATCGCAGCATTTTATCAATGCACTTTTTCTTTTCCTCTTTATTAGGGTGAACATATAAATTTAATGTTGTGCTTATATTTGAATGTCCAAGCAAAACAGATACTGTTTTATAATCTGCTTTTGACTCTATGCATCTAGTTGCAAAACTATGTCTAAGACCATGAAATTTCAACTCAGATATTCCAACTTTTTTGCATAATTTTTTATAATAGTTTCTATATGTTCTTGGCTCTATCGGGGTTTCATCGTTAGAAATGACATAGTATTCTGAATTAACTACTTTATTTATAGATTTGATCATTTTCAATAGTTCGGAGGACATGGGTATGTCTCTTACTGAATTGGCTGTTTTAGGTGTGTCCAATAATAACTCAGTATGTTTTTTATCACCGTCAATAATATAAATTCTTTGTAATGTATGCCTCACCATAATCACCCCATCTTCAACATTGACATCACACCATCTTAAACCACATATCTCTCCAATTCTCATTCCAGTGCTAAGGCATATAAAAATACCTAAGTTTCTAAATGTGAAATTATTCCGCAAATAATCCATGAATTTTTTCTGATCCTGTTTAGACAATACTTCGAGGTCTTGTTTCGTATTGTTTGATGGAAACTTTACTTCGATTGGCTTATATTCAAAAAATCCAAGTTTTACACCATACTTCAGTATCATTTTAAGCACGATAATAATGTCTTTAATACTCTTTTCACTTAATCCTTCTTGCAGTTTTAAAAAAGCAAACTCCTGTACCTGCTCTTCAGTTACTTCATAAGAATCGCCAAAATATCCATCTATATGATTCTGTATCAGTAATTGATAAGCTGCATAAGTAGATTTTTTAACATATTTCTTTTTTTCCTCCTTCCACAATTCTGTAATCTCTCTAATATTTTTTTCTTTGACCATTTTATCAACCTCCTTTTGGTCAAAGGAATATTTTATATAACGATTTGTTTTTAATGTTCCTAATTTGAGATTTAACTATGCAGGTAATTGGACGATTAATACATTAGATGAAATCTGTGATTTCTACAAAGGGAATGGATTATCTAAATCCGATTTGAGCAGTGAGGGTAGACCGTGTATCTTATATGGAGAATTATACACAAGCTATAAAAAGGAGATTATTGATTCGATAATCAGTAAAACAGATACTATGTTGTCAAAGCCTTTTATATCTAAAAAAAATGATGTAATTATCCCTGGATCTGGAGAAGACCCTATAGATATTGCTGTTGCACGTGCGATTGAAAATGATGGAATTATATTGGGTGGGGATTTAAATGTTTTGCGACTTCACCCTAAATACTCAGGTGCATTTTTAAGTTATCAATTAAATGGTAAAAGACGATATGAAATTGCTAAAAAAGCACAAGGGAAATCAATAGTGCATCTACATAATTCAGATTTGAAAGATATTAAAGTGTTTATGCCGCAATATGATGAACAGTTAAAAATTATTAATCTTCTAAAGCATATTGATAAACGTATTGAGTTACAAAATAAAATCATTGAAGTAAAAAGATTACTAAAGGATTTAATTATAGATAACTGTATATTTAAATCTAATGACTGTGAATATGTAGAAGTATGTAACTTTGCTGATTTAAAAAATGGCTATGCTTTCAAAAGCAATAATTATACTGATTGTGGAAAATATAAAGTGATTACTATAGGAAATGTTTCTGGTGAAAGGTATTTAAATTTAAACAAACTTAATTATCTGACTTACATTCCACTAGACATACAAAAGCACCAAATATTAAAGAAGGGAGATTTGTTAATATCTCTTACCGGTAATGTTGGAAGGATATCTATTTGTAATGAAGAAAATTGTTTGTTGAATCAACGTGTAGGATTAATAGAGTTGTTTAATGTAAATGATTATGAATATCTTTATCAAGTGATGGCATCAAAACGATTTCAAAATGATATGGTATTAAGAGCACAAGGCGCAGCTCAGCCAAATATTGGTAAGGATGATGTTTTGAATTATAGTATTCCTTATTTAAATAATCTAAACAAAAGAAAAAAGATTTCATCAGTTTTAAGACTATTAGACAATAGTATATTATCTGATGAGAATCTTTTAATTACATATAATAAGCAAAAACAATACTTGTTGAGAAACTTATTTATATAAACATATTTCTTAATAAAAAACTTTTTTGAATCTCATAGTCTATTAAGATTTGAGATTCATTTTTTATTCTTTGCTCAAGCTTATGAATTATTTCTTTTATCTCAAGTTGTTTTGGTTTATTTGGCAAAGGTATAGGAATATTATTTAGTGTACCAATTGTTATGTAAGGCATAGCTCCAACATTTTTTTCTTTGTTTACAACACGTGGTAATTTTTCTTCCAATACACATTTCAAGAAGATAGGATCACATGTAAAATTTTGCAATACATAAGTTCTTTGATATGCATCAAATTTTCCAGAAAAAAATTTAATTAAACCAATTTCACCATTCCCAGATATTATCAACGAATCTCCCTCGAATGAATAAGAATTTATATAATAATCCTCTCTAGAACATGTGAAAAATTTATACTTTCCATTTCCATTCATTTGATTGGCATCTCTTTTTCCTGTTACTATACTGCATAAATTACATAATTTCACTTCTTCTTGTTTGTTATTTAAGTTGTTAATCATTTCTTTTCTAATGATATTTTTTTGAGATATCAGACCTTCAATGATTTTATTTTGTAATTGAATTTGCTCTTCTATTTTTGTAAGAAATTGAGAAATTTTTTCTTGTTCTTTCGCAGAAGGAAAACTCAAAATAATTTTATTTAACGATTCTTGATTAATATTATAATGTTGCGCACCTGCTCCTAGTCTTATAACTTGTTTTCTAGCATTTGGTGATTTCAATAAATAGTTCAAATATTTAGGATCATATTCGCCAATTTTCTTTCCTCTAATAACAAATCCACCAAATGTACATGGTTGCTCATCTAAATAAACGTTAGCATTTCCAATATCTTCAAATGTTTCAGAACTTCTTTGAAATAATATATCTCCATTCTCAACCAAATAATTATTTAATTCTTTTTGACTAATATCAACTTTACCTTTTATACAATCATAGGTAATATAATCGTTATTTATAATATCACCAACAGAAATATATTTTATTCCTTTACCATATTTATCACTATCGGCATTTATTCCGTTTTGAAAAGATAGCAGTTCTGATAGGCAAATATTCTTTAAGCTATCATTGTAATCTGAAAATCTCAAATTAGGAACATTGGGGTTTTTATTTTCTTTATCCATAGCATTAATCCTCCAATAAGCCTAATTCCTTAAGATAAACATCAATCTCTTTATCTAGTTCTGCACGTTTAGCTTCTAGTTCTTTAATTTCTCTCATAACAGCATGAATATCAATTTCTTCCTCTTCTTCAAATGTATCAACATATCTTGGAATATTCAGATTAAAATCATTTTCTTTAATCTCATCAAGAGTTGCACAGTGAGCGTACTTTTCAACATCTTTACGAGCAAGGTATGTATCCATAATCTTTTGAATATTAGCATCTGTTAATCTGTTTTGGTTCTTTCCAGAATCAAACTCTTTAGAAGCATCGATAAAGAAAATATCATCATGCGTTTTGCATTTCTTGAAAACTAAAATGCATGTAGGAATCGAAGTCCCAAAGAATAAATTAGCAGGTAAACCAATAACTGCATCTAGCCAGTTCTTTTCATCAATTAAGTATTGTCTGATTACACCTTCTGCTGCACCTCTAAACAAAACACCGTGCGGAAGCACTACAGCCATCGTTCCTGCATCATCAAGTAAATATAACATATGCTGGATAAAAGCGTAGTCTGCCTTCGATTTAGGTGCCAATTTCCCATATGCACTAAATCTTTCATCATCTAAGAATTTTGGATCTGCTGACCATTTCGCGCTATATGGTGGATTTGCTACCACTGCATCAAAACGCATTTTCATGTGTTCTTCATTTGGATGTTCAAGTGTGTCATTATTTTCAATATCAAAATGATTAAAAGGAATTCCATGTAGCAGCATATTCATTCTGGCAAGGTTGTAAGTTGTTGATACTTTTTCCTGGCCATAGAATGATACAACTTCAGTTTCTTTTGCAACACGCAATAGTAAAGAACCAGATCCGCAAGTTGGGTCGTAAACATTTTTAAGTTTGTTCTTACCAACAGTGACTAGTTTTGCTAGAAGTTTTGAAACTTGCTGTGGTGTATAGAATTCTCCGGCCTTTTTTCCAGCTGAAGCAGCAAACTGACCAATTAGGTATTCATACGCATCACCCAAAACATCTATTTCGGCATCTTCGTATTTAAAATCTATATCGTCAATCTTCAGCATTACTTTAGCAATTAGTGCGCTTCGATCAGTTTCTGTTTTTCCTAGCTTAGATGAGTTCAGATCCATGTCATCGAACAGGTTCTCAAAATCCCTTTGCGACCCCAAGCCTAAAGTCGATTCAGTTAATTCATTAATTGCTTTAGCGAGCATTGATATATCAAAACTGCTTTCGTTGATTTTCACAATAAGAGTTGACCACAGATTTGATGGTTCTATTACGTATCCCAGTCCCCCTTCTGAATCTACAAGGCTTTCAATAATATCATCCTTGTATTCCTGAGACTCCCATGCTTCTTTATAGGTAATATCATCATCTTCCAATTCAGCTTCTACAAAGCGTGCCAATTTATCAGAAAGATATCTGTAAAATATTAATCCAAGAATGTAGTTCTTGAATTCTGAGGCATCCATGCTTCCTCTTAAGTCATTTGCAATTGCCCATAGTTGTGTATGCAGTTCTGCTTGCTGTTTTGCTTGAATTTCTTGTGTTTCCATTTTTATCTCTCCTTATAATTCTCCAGTTTCTTGTTTAACAATTTCTTCTTTAATTCAATTTCCTTTTTTGCTAATCTATCACGCTCTATAGAACACGAATATACTCTGCCTATTATCCTTTGTATTTCAATAGAAGGTATATCCAAAGAGATGCTGCGAATTGTATCGAGCGTGATCATTTTTACGTATGCGGTACCTTGCATAGAATTGGTAAGTCTGTTTTTGAATATTGTATTTTCATTAAACAGCCATACCAAATAGTTTGGTTCTAATATCTCGGGCTTATTAATTCTAATGTGGCAAAAGTTTGACAACAGTAATTTCCCTGCACGCTCATTCGATATTACCATTGCATTTTGCGATGACAAGCCAATAACAACATCATTTTCTTCTACAAACAGGCATTTATCAACTTTGTCTGCTTCTATGGTTGAAATGATTTCTTCGAATTCATCATCTGTCTTACCACATTCATAGCTTAATTCCTGCATGCTGATAGTTGGAATTTGAACATTCTGAATATACTTGTTTTTTGGCTTAACCCTTGTAAGAATAGTTCCCAAGTTTATATTGGATATATCCGATAGTTTTACAATCACTTTTCCACCTCCATTCATTGCAACTTACATAAATATCATATTTCACTAATTGGTATTTGTCAATAATAAAAATGCAATTTATATAAATTGCATTTTACATGTACCGTAATACGATATTTTTTATAAATTGAGTTATTAAACCGGTTATAATATTTTTCGCTCTTATACTTGATGGATATGAGTTTGCTATCTTTTCTCTTTGTATTACTTCCTTGCTCAGACTGTTTTTTATGTCGTTTTTATCAACAAAGCCTCCAAACTCGTAATCACCTATTATCTTTTCCAACTTGTTCGCAGGAATTTCGTACTTTTCGGACATATCTTGTATTTCTTTAAGGCGGCACTGCTCCATATACTTATTGTATTCGTCTTCAAAGTCAGCATCTGGATCCATTTCTGTAGCTATGCTTTCAATAAATCCATAAATCAAATCTGACTTGAGGTATAACTCTGGATCAGTTCCACCAGCAATAAGTTTCTCGATATCATCGAAAGTTTTTCTCCTCTTTTCCCTTGAAGGTTCCTGAACAGCATCTTTAATAAGCACCAAAATATAATGGACATTAATCTTGTCATTTCTCAATAATTCTATGTCAAAACTAATATCTTTCAAAATGGAAGTTTCCGTAATAGTCTGCTGGTGTTCACGATATATTTTCTTGTATTTGCTTACGAAGTCTTCATAAGTCTGTTGGCTCATGCCTACTTCCTCTTCAGTAAAATTGAACTGTTCAAACGTTTTTAGTTTTACCATCAAACGAATAAGTTCCCGAAACAGCAAAATAAACTTGTATTGCTCACTCTCATCGCCACCATGTTCCGCATCTGTTGGAGTTAGAGTGTGTTTATATAATTCTTCAACAGCTTTTTTGAATTCATCTCTATAGAATTCATAAGGCTTCATCAATACGTCATCAGCATTATCAGTCAATGAAAATAATTTAACTGCGTTATCAACCGCTTTTTTGTTCGTTTGAAAACATACTATATTTCCATATGGTTTGTTCTGAGTTTCAATTCTATTTGTTCTAGAGAAGGCCTGAATCAGATCGTGATGTTTCAAACGCTTGTCGACATATAGTGTATTAAGCCTTTTTGCATCAAAGCCGGTCAGAAACATATTAACAACAAGCAGAATATCAATTTCTGTATTCTTAACCTTTTTTGATACATCTGTAAAGTAAGCTTGGAATGTATTAGTGCTATATTTTTTATCAAACATTCGATTATAATCAATAATCATTCTATCCAAGGCATCCCTTGAATGCTCCGTTCCTAAAGAACCCTCCTCATTGGAATCAAAAGTAAATATACCGGCTATTTTTAAGTCAGAATTTCTTTTCATAAATTCATCATAATACTTGATTAGCATTGGAATGCTTTTTACAGTGAATATAGCATTGTATTTCCTATTATTTGTTTTTGCATCATGAATTTTCAAAATATAATCAACTATATTTGAAATTCTTCTATCATCCATTAATGCTTCTTCTGTATCAATAGCCTCAACTTCTTCATCATTTTCAATATCAACTGTTGAACTAATAGTCCTTACATAATCAACATTAAATCCCAGAACATTTCCATCAGCTATTGCAGTCTTGATTAAGTAATGATGAACTAACTTTTCAAATATATCTGCCGTAGTCCTTCCGTCTTGGCTCGCATTCTCTGGAAATCTAGGTGTTCCAGTAAAGCCAAAATACTGAGCTCTCGGAAATTTGCTTTTAATTGCTTTGTGCATTTCACCAAACTGAGAGCGATGACATTCATCAATGATAAATACCACTTTTTTACCTACATATCTGCCAATAACATCACTGTACCGATCATTTTTACAAGCATTAGCCATTTTTTGGATTGTTGTTAGAATTATCTTTTTAGATGAATCCTTCATCTGTTGGATTAACGTATCTGTGCTATCTGTCATATCGACTGTATCTTTTTGAAAACGATTGAATTCTTCAATAGTTTGGCTATCCAAATCTTTTCTATCTACCAAAAAGAAAACTTGAGCAACTTCTCTATTCGTACTTAATAATTGGCTCAGTTTAAATGAAGTCAAAGTTTTTCCTGATCCAGTAGTATGCCATACATAGGCATTATTATTAGTCTCATATGCACGCTTCATCAGTTCTTCAACCGCATAGTATTGATATGGGCGCATGACCATTAGATTCTTTTGTGTATCATCTACAACCATATATCTAGAAATCATCTTGGATATATGGCATTTAGGAAGAAAGTCCAATGCAAAATCGTAAAGATTATCTATACGATTGTTGTTTTTATCAGTCCAGTAAAATGTATACTGAAAATCCATTTCCTTATCACTGTTCGCAAAATACTTTGTGTCTATTCCGTTGCTGATAATAAAGATCTGTACAAATCTATATAAATCGTTTAAGGAATGTTTTTTGTACCTGATAACTTGATTGAAGGCTTCTTTAAAATCAACACCTCTTCGTTTTAATTCGATTTGAACTAAAGGCAATCCATTGATAAGAAGACTGACATCATATCTATTCTCATATTTCCCAATCATTGTAACCTGATGGGTTACCTGGAATTCATTTTTGCACCACTCGTTATTTTTGGTATTAAACAATTCAATATACTGCACGGTCCCATCATCCATAACAATGTCCTGTAGGCTCCGTAAGGTCTTAGAGCTACCGTATACGCCTTTTCCCTGTATCTTTACTAGCAGTCTTTCAAACTCCTTATCTGATAATTCATGACCATTTAATCTTGATGAATTATGTTTATTTACTTGTTTTCTAAAATTTGCATGCAAATCATCCACATTGCTTATTTCTACATATTCGTAGCCATCACCAACCAATTGCTTTATCAAATTCGATTCCAAGGTTTTTTCACTTTCATATCCTAAAGAACCACTCATCTTTATCACTCCTTTTGTTTCAAATTATTTACATTAAGGATTCTTATTTGCACAATTCATTAAATGCTTGTCTGACAATATCCGCCATAAGCACCCTTCTCTCACGTAAAAATTCTTGGTATTCCATTTTTTCAAATTCCATTGGAAGTGCATTCTGCTTGCAAGCTAGTGCATAGCCATCTTCACCTAACTTTTCACGATATCTAGAGACATAGTCAATCGGAGGGTTATCTGAAATATCTATATTTGTTGCATAATCTAGATACGTAAAGTTTGCAATCTGATTCCTGTCTCTATCTTCTGTATAACCAATTTTTGTCAGATAGTTCTTCGGAAAAATATGATGTTTATCAATCGAGTTCTTATCTCCGCTTGATCCAACAACAAAATGTTTGGCTAGTGGTGTCGTGCTAAAAAGCATAGGCGTATTTAAAACATTCAGTGATGCAATATATCCATACCAAGCAGGGGAAATAGGCGAAGAACTATTTAGTTCATTAGGCAATGTTAACATAAAATAATCATCAGTGAAACGAGTGTTTATGACATTATCCAAATACTTTACAAACTCATCCGATCCGCCAATATTCCTCAAATCAGCAAATTGTTTTTCCACCTCAGTTTCTGTTGAACCTGTATAGAAATATGTTATTGTGGACATAAATATCCACTTTTTTATTATCTTTTGAAGTGCAACAGAAGGAACATTATAGTCAAATCTGCCTATTAGATACAACACATAGCAGAAAACCACAGCATTTGTTGAAGCGACAAGTGTACCACTCAAATAACCTGCTCCAGAAAACAAGTTCATGAATGCGTGCCAATTATTTAAATTTGTAACTACTTCAAGGCTTTTTTTGAAGATGCCAAGATTTTGGTTTCTTATTTCTTCGCTATATTCTCCTGTCTTCAGATCCTTACCTCTTAAAAGCATATATGCATAGCGCAGCCTTGCTCTTCTAAAACCGTATCCAACAGCCATTCTAATTAAATGAACTGAATCAACTGTTAAAATGTGGTTATAAGCGGTTCCATCCTTCGGTATTCTGGATTGTGCGCAGAATTCGTCAATTTTTTTATGTACATCATTATCAAACACAGCCAGAAGAGTCTCAATAAAATCTTTCTCATTTAATTTCTGGCCACCTGAATTCACTCTTACAAAAATATCTGCAACCTCTTCTTCGGAAGCCTTAGAACTAATTTTCAATGTTGGTAAGGAATAAAAACTAAGATTTAAAAGATCGTTGATGTTGTTTTCGACTAATTCTTCATCATCATCAGATAATTCACATTGACCTGACTTTATTCTAGTTTCATTAACTTCCTTGATGTAGTTTTTCCTAAATTTTGAAACGTTATGTTCTTCATCAGCTTTAAATACATCACAAATCCTGCTAATCCACTCTGCATTTTTCTCATAAGCTGGTGTCCATACTGCAAATTCTCGTGTTAATGGATTATAGCTGATGTTAATATTTCTTTCGTTATAATCTTTATCTTTTATTTTTACACCATACATTGAAGCTAACAAAGCAGTAAGCCTCTGCTGACCATCAATTACCAAGTCATCAGGTTGCTTATAAGTTTTTTCATTTTTTCCAATATGACCAACACTTTCATATTCTAGCGGAGATGACCACAACATTATGTATCCTATTGGATATCCTTTAATCATAGAATCAAGCAATTCTCTAACTTTATTATCTTTCCAGACAAAAGGCCTTTGCAAATCAGGTAATCCAATTCTTCCATTTTTTACATCCGTAAGCAAATCAGAAACCTTGCTTGGAATATTATCGAATATTTCTTTCCCCATTTGTACAATCCTCCCTTTTAAAGTTTTTCTCTAGCTTTCATCAATAGATTGTTGATATCTTTTTGATTATTAACTATATGCATTTTTTTATGACAGTTTGGGCACAAAGCAACTATATTTTCTATAGAATCATATCCACCTTTTGAAAGCCATATAATATGATGCGATTCAAGATAAGGCTTATTCTGCTTATCTCTAAAAGGAGCTTCATTGCCACATAATTGACATATTCCTCTTGCTCGTAATTTTGCATACTCTGATATATATGGATTACGTTTATATATTGAAGAATTTGTGTTATAGCTCTTATTTACATTTAATTGTGAATACTTCTCCGCATTATTTATAATGTCGTTTTCTTTTAAAACGCTAGCATTTTCTATGCTACAGTTGTTTTGAATATATTTGCCTATTGTATCCTGTATATACCTAAGCAATTCCCCATCAACTTTTTGGGGCCCCATTAGTCTTGATTTTAAGCCATGTATCTTTAACTGCGAATAAGATAACAATGTTCCGCAGAACAAATTATTTTTTGCAATTAATTCAATAAATGGACCCTCATTTTTACCAGCGTTATTAGAATATACTCTTTGATTTTCGTTATCAAAAAAATACCCTACATCTCCAACGATGCATTCCCAACGTATTTCCATTATGGGAGTACTTCTGTAAACATACACAGTATCTCCTGTTTGGATATTTGACATCATCTTATTTTGATACCAGTCTACTTTGCCATATTCATAGAAATCATAATCTATATCATAAGAGTCTGGTTTATTAGATATAATCCAAGCCATGATTTAGTAATCCTCTATTCCGCTTCTTCCGGAACCAATTCAATCACATCTTCAATTCGGCAATCCAAACATTCACAAATCTTAATTATTGTATCCATTGATACTATTTCATCTTTTGACAATCTTGCTAATGTTGCAGGTGTTAGTCCTGCTTCTCTTGCTAAATCTGTCTTCTTCATCTTCTTATCAATGAGCAATTTGAATAAATTGTTGTAACGAACTTTCATAATGAGCTCCATTCTATATAATCTAGTCCTATTATAACCGATTTTATAGTTATATAAAATACCAAAAATACTCTGAAAGTAATTTTTTATTCAATAGTAATAATATAAGAGTAAAATAATACGTTGTGAAAATATTAGTCAGAGCTCCTCCAACCCTTCCGAAAGTTAAGAAAGGATATTTACATCTAATGTAAGACTCATAGCAGATCACTGTTCTTGCAGTAGATCTGTTTTTTTTATACCTTTCTCATTTCTTTAAAAGAAGGAGAAATAATACCTCCTTTGTCCAATTTTAGCCACTTTAGTGGCCTATTCAGTTGAAGGGGTATTGATTATGAAAAAGAAGAATTATGAACTCGAAAACGAATTCAATGAGTGGAAAGATAAGGAGGACCAGCAATTGAGAGAATTGAATTATCCAGAAGATAAAATAGCTACATTAAGAAAATATGATCATGATTTATTTGTAAACAAAACCAGAAGACAGCAGCGAAAAGAACAGATAACTGCCGATGCATTCTTCATTGCCATTCCTGCATATGATAAGAAGGAGATCAATACATTTATGGACCTATTGGATATTGTCGAAAGTGAAACACTATTCACGATGCTAAAGAAGACAGACAAGCAGTTGCAACAGATCTTCCTGCTTCGATATTATGGTTATGAGGTTGAAGAAATATCAGATCTGTTGAATATCAAACCCGATACCATCTACAAGAAAATCCAACGTTTCAAAGAAAAGCTTAAAAAACAATAGTTATCCACATTTTCCTGTGGATATGCATGTGAAAAGTGACATTTTTATGACACGATTATGAAACATTTGATTCTCTTCTTGAAACTACAATATTAGTAGGAGGAAATACCATAATGGAAGAAATGGTTTCAATGCTATGCGACGAAATACTGAAAGCATATCAAGCTGGTTTCAAGGAGGGAATCAAGATTGGATATGAAGCAGGGGCAAATTCTTCACAAGACGATCAATAAAAGATCGTTTTTTTAAATTTATTGTCCAATAATCATTCGTTTCATGGCCTATTAGGGTGAAGGGATAAGAATTCACTTTATTCCCCATGATCTTTGAAAATAGGATAACAACTGTTAAAACCAAAACCTGTATGCCCGAGCTGGATCAATGATGCGCGGTGACTACTGTATATAGCCTAATATATATGGTAAGAGCGATGATACTTCAGAATGATCAGCAGATGTCAACTGTGCCATGACGGCATGCAGGATAATGATACTTTTAGCGATAAGCGCACGCGTAAGATGCGTGGGTGAAACTCCCATGAATGATGGCTGACAACCATCTGCTTTAACAGGATTCCCTATCGTTTTCGGGTTATCAGGGATAAATAGAAAACAAGATGAATACTAGATTAATATATCAGCCAGGTTCAACAGCCTGGCTTTACATATGAAGGAGCTGTTATATTTATGATCAAAGTAAAACGAGGAGATGTTTTTCTTGCTAATCTAAGTGATGCAACCGGATCTGAACAGGCTTTTGTTAGACCGGTCGTTATTATCCAGAACAACTGTGGCAACAAGCATAGTCCTACAACCATTGTTGCCTGTCTATCTTCCAAGATTGAATCAAAAGCCCATCTTCCAACTCATTACATTCTTCCGGAAGGCATTGGCCTCAAACATCGATCCATGGTTCTTTGCGAACAGATCAAGGTCATCGATAAGTCCAGGCTGCTAAAGAAGATCTGCCATATTTCAAAAGGACATATGCACATCATCGATCACAAGATCAAAATATCACTCGACCTAAAGAATATACATAGACAAAAATCATAGGTACAAATCCCACTTTTGCAGTTGGGATTCTTTTTTATCAAAAGCCTATAACAAAGGAAAGGAGGATAACCAGATGGATAAAAACAAAAACAGATTCATAGATGCGAAAGAAATCATGGAACTTACCGGATTATCCAAGTCTGCTGCATATAAGCTAATCCAGCAGTTGAACGAAGAACTTGCACAGAAAGGTTACATGTATGTTCGTGGAAGAGTTATCTATCCTTATTTCTATGAAAGATTCTTTGGAAAGGATGGAGATAGAGATGCCGGTATATAAGGATAAATCAAGAGGAACCTGGTATGTCGTTACCCGCTATAAGGACTGGACGGGCAAGCTTAGGACCACAACCAAAAGAGGATTCAAGTCCAAGGTTGAAGCCAAGCGTTATGAAGTTGAATTTGCTGAAAAGAAGGATAACAGTCTATCAATGACTTTTGGAAGCTTTGTTGAAATCTATATGGATTCAATGGAAAAAAGATTGAAGGAAAATACACTTCAGACGAAAGTAGCAATCATTGAAAAGAAGATACTGCCCTATTTCAAGGACAAGAAGCTTTGTGATATCACACCGACGGATATCATCAGCTGGCAGAATGAGATGATGAAGCAAACCACCAAAACAGACAAAGAATTTTCTCCTACTTATCTAAAAACACTGCATAATCAACTCAGTGCCATTTTCAATTATGCCGTCCGCTATTATGGTTTAAGCTCCAACCCAGCCAGAATCGCCGGCAATATGGGAAAGGAAACAAGTGGTGAAATGCAGTTTTGGACCAAGGAGGAATACATGACCTTCTCCAAAGCCATGATGAAAAAGGATGGAATCTTCCAGGCATTTGAAATACTTTACTGGTGCGGATTAAGACTTGGCGAAATGCTGGCGTTAACACCTTCTGATTTTGATTTTGACAAGAAAACCGTTCGGATCAACAAAAGCTACCAGCGCATCAAAGGCGAGGATGTAATAACAGATCCTAAAACCATCAAAAGTAACCGTGTTGTCCAGATGCCAGATTTCCTGGCAGATGAAATGGAAGACTATTTGTCCAGGCAATATGAGCTTAAGCCAAATAACCGAATCTTTACAGTTACTAAATCCGGCATGCACCATGAAATGGACAGAGGATGCAGGGAAACCGGAGTCAAAAGGATCCGTATCCACGATCTTAGACACTCACATGTATCACTGCTTATTGAGATGGGATTCTCTGCTGTTGATATTGCCAACCGTGTTGGCCATGAAAGCGTAAAGATCACCTATCGTTATGCTCATATGTTCCCTTCCAAAGACAAGGCAATTGCTGATAAGCTTACTGATTTCAGAGGAGGTGCTTTCAATGAGTAAGAAGAATGTAGATCAGAAAGGAAGATTCAGAAACAAGATTATTTCCTTCCGTGTGTCCGAAGAGGAAGCCAAACTTCTAAAACGTCGTGTTTTGTTATCAGGACTAACAAAACAGGATTACATAATCAACTCGATTCTTGGCAAGGAGATAGTTGTTTATGGAAATCCGTTTGTATTCAGAAGTCTTCATGATGAACTCGTCCACTTTGCTAATCTATATGGAACATCTATTGATTCCGATGATGAGGAAATGATGGTTTGGGTATTGGAAATGATCCTGGCAATGCGTTCAAAGGACAAAACAATCGTAAAACCGTAATTTTGTTTTCAAAAATGTTTTCACATGAGAATAGTACAACGTGAAAATGGCTTAAATAAGGCAAATTCTTGTGATTAGGAACCATTCTTCATGTGTAAGAATTTAGTCATTTTCATCTGATTTCAGATCAAAAATGGCTATTTTTTTATGTTTCTACATAGATTCTCGAATGCAGAAATCAAATTTTTGTATTCGTATCTATGATTTTCATGTGATTATTGAGCTGTTTTACTGATAAATAAGGCAAATGTTCCTGGTGGCTTGGAGGTGTGAACCTCTAAGCCACGGTTTGCTTCAGGGTCCAAAATACCAACGTCTAAGCCACCAGGTACCTTTTGGCAAAAAACGGGTCAAAATGTTTTCACGGAGGGCAAAAATAGTCCAAAATTGACTGATTTTTTGCTCTGAAAACACAGAAATTCAGTCAAATGTTTTCAAAATGTTTTCAAAGGAACCCAAGACATCAAAAAAACCGCTAATATTAGCGGTTTTAAGCACTTTGGGAACTATTCGAACTCAATCGTTCCCGGCGGCTTGGATGTGATATCCAGCAGCACGCGGTTAACATGCGGTACTTCGTTAACAATCCGGCTGGAAATTACGCTCAGCACTTCAAACGGAATGTGTGCCCAATCCGCCGTCATCCCGTCAATCGAGGTTACCGCCCGGATGGCCACTGCGTAATCATACGTCCGCTGATCGCCCATGACGCCAACCGACTTCATATTTGTCAATGCGGTGAAATACTGCCAGATATTGCGTTCCAAACCGGCCTTCGCAATTTCTTCGCGCAGGATCGCGTCCGATTCGCGGACCATCATTAACTTTTCTTCAGTAATTTCGCCTAAAACCCGGATTCCCAATCCTGGACCCGGGAACGGCTGCCGCCACACCATTTCATCCGGCAATCCCAGTTCTTTGCCTAACTGCCGCACTTCATCCTTAAACAGCGTGTTCAGCGGTTCAATCAGTTGAAACTGCATATCCTCCGGCAGGCCGCCGACATTGTGATGCGATTTGATCGTCTGGGCGGTCTGAGTTCCGCTTTCGATCACGTCCGTATACAGCGTGCCCTGGGCCAGCCAGTGGATATTCTCGCCCTCTGCCAGCTTCTTGACTTCTTCATCGAACGTATAAACGAACTCATTGCCAATGATTTTCCGCTTCTGTTCCGGATCCGATACCCCCTTGAGCTTATCCAGGAATTTCTTCGACGCATCAATCTTCGTCAGATTCAGCTTCATATTCCGGCCGAACGTTTCCATGACGCTCTCCGCTTCCCCTTTGCGAAGCAGACCATGATCGATGAACATGCAGTACAGCTGCGGTCCGATCGCCTTGTGCAACAACGCCGCTACAACCGAGGAATCCACCCCGCCGGATAATGCCAGCAGCACTTTATCCGTACCGACCTGAGCGCGGATCTTTTCAATCTGCATGTCGATGTAATTGTGCATCGACCAGTTCTTCTCCGCATGGCAGATCTCAAAAACGAAATTCTTCAACATTTCATTGCCAAATTCACTATGCCGCACTTCCGGATGGAACTGAACCGTATAAATCCGCTTTTCCGGATTGCTCGTCGAAGCAAATTCACAAGTAGAACTGGATGCGTCCTTCACAAACCCCGGAGCCAGCCTGGACACCTGATCGCCATGGCTCATCCAGACAGTCTGCTTTTTCGGCAGCCCTTTGAACAACAGGGAATCTGTTTCAATCTCAATCTCTGTCCGGCCATATTCCTTACTGTCGCACGACCGCACGTCGCCGCCGTTCATGAAATGCGTCATCTGCATGCCGTAACAGATCCCCAGGATCGGCAGACCGCTTGTGAAAATTGCCGGATCACACTTGAACGCGTTCTCATCATAGACGCTGTTCGGTCCCCCGCTGAAAATAATCCCCTTTACCTCTCCCAGGGACTGGATTTCCGCCAGGGTCATCGTGTTGGGATGCAGCTCGCTGTAGACGCCGAACTCCCGGATCCGCCGGGCGATCAGCTGGTTATATTGACTGCCGAAATCAAGAACGATAATCTTATCAGCCATCGTTTTGCCTCCTTCGTTTTGAAATTGAAAAGTGAATTAAAATAACGAGTATTCTAATTCACTTTTTCCACGTTTATTTTACCATCGAAAGTTGCGGATTACCACAGAAAATGATGGATGAATCAGATGATGAAATACAGGATAAAGACGATATCCAGAATCCAGATAATCGGCCGGACTTCCTTCGCCTTACCGCTGCCCAGCATTACCGCCCCATAGGTGATAAACCCTAACGCAATGCCGTCGGAAATGGAGTAACACAGAATCATCATGATGATCGCCATGAAACCCGTCGAAGCAAAGATGAAATTATCCCATTCGATACCGCCCAGCTGCTGCGCCATCAGAATTCCGACAACGATCAGAGCCGGCGCCGTAACCGCGCTGGTCACGACAGAAAGCAGCGGGAAGAAGACAATCGACAACAAGAACAGAACGCCGGTCGTCACTGCAGTTAAGCCCGTCCGTCCGCCGACTTCAACGCCTGAGGTCGATTCTACAAACGACGTTACGGTCGAGGTGCCTAATACCGCGCCCACGCAGGTACCGACCGAGTCCGACAACAGCGCTTTTTCAATATTTTCCAGTTCGCCTTTTTCATTCACCAAGCCTGCCCGGTTTGCCACCGCAACCAGCGTTCCCGCTGTATCAAAGAAGTCGACGAACAGGAAAGAGAAAATAACGACGATGAAATCCTTATGCGCAAACAACTCGCCGAAGCCGCTCATAAACGCGCCCAGCGTCGGCATTTCAAAGTTGAACTGCATGATCGCCGTCGGCAGCTGCGGCATATTCGCCACTCCGCACAGACCCGCGATGACCCCGACCACTGCGGTGCCGATCAAGCCCCAGAACACGGCCGCTGTGACTTTTTTCGCCAACAGGATCAGCGTCAACGCCAGACCGAAGATCGCAAGCAGAACGACCGGATCCGTCAATTTCCCCAAAGCGACGAATGTCGATTCATTCGCAACGATGATGCCGGCATTTTTCAAACCGATGAACGCGATGAAGAAGCCGATGCCCGCGCCGATTGCCAGCTTCAGCTGCTGCGGAATCGCGTTGATGATCATTTTACGCAAACCGGTAACCGAAATGACGATGAAGATAATCCCGGAAACAAAGACCGCTGCCAAAGCCGCCTGCCAGCTGTAGCCGAACTGCATGCAGACGGTGTAGGTAAAGAACGCATTGACGCCCATGCCCGGAGCCAGAGAAACCGGATAGTTCGCCAGCACGCCCATCAGGATGGACGCGATCCCTGACGCAATCGCCGTCGCCAGGAAGACGGACTGCACCGGCATGCCCGTGGCCCCCAGCATCCCCGGATTGACCGCCAGGATATACGCCATAGCTAAGAAGGTGGTCAGGCCAGCCAAAATTTCCGTTTTGACCGTCGTTTTGTGAGAAGACAGCTTAAATAACTTTTCTAACATAATTCCCCTTACTTTCTAAAAAAGCTTCGCCGTAAAAGAAAAAACTTCCTGAAGACAGAAGCATGAAGAAAGGCTTCCATCGTAGAATGACGGTTACGGCCGCCATGTAGAAACTCCTGCGCCCAATCCCCAGGAATATACGGTGAACTTTTACGTTTGTCATTATAGCAGAGGTTCCTGCCAGTGACCAGTGTTTTAACGAGTTTTAACAATTTTCTGCGGAAATCAGGGTAGAAACCATTCCTTATTTATAAGAAACAGAAATTCATTGGGAAATGCCATCCCCGGCATCACTTCTGATTGCACTTTTCTAAGGGGCAGGCTACAATGAAAACGAATCATCGAAGACCATAAACGATGGCAGGTCCGCCATCTCAAGGAAGGAGATCTTTATGAAAAAACACATTACGGTTGAAGTTTGCTGCGGCAGCGTCGACGACTGCCTGCTGGCAGAAAAGCTGGGGGCTGACCGAATTGAATTGAACCACGCCTTGGAACTGGGCGGCCTGACGCCGTCGTTGGGAACATTCCTGGAAGCGAAACGCCAGGTCAACTTGCCGATCTGCGTCATGATCCGGCCGCGGGGCGCCGGCTTTGATTATACTGAGATCCAGTTTCAGGCCATGCTGAAAGATGCCGAACTCTTTATTGAACATGGAACTGACGGCCTGGTCTTCGGCTTTCTGAATGAAGATGGCAGTATCAACGAAGAACGCACCTGTCAGATGGTGAAAGCTGCCCGCGGAAAGGAAGCTATTTTCCATAAGGCTTATGACAGCACAAAAAACATGGAGGACTCGCTGAAGACGCTGATCCGCTGCGGCATTACGCGGGTTCTGACCAGCGGCGGCGCAGTTTATCCCAATATTGTTGAAGGATGCAAGGAATTAGGCCGTTTACAGGATCTCTACGGCGATCAGATCCAGATTCTCCCCGGAGGCGGTGTCCGGGAACACAACGCCCGGCAAGTGCTCAAGCTTGCGCATACCGGTCAAATCCATCTGACGGCGAAGAATACATTGATCGATGAATCTACCGGCCATTATCACACCGCTGGCAATCGCTCCGGCCTGGAATATTTAGCGGTTGGCGAAATGAACCTGAAAAAGATCATGGAACAAATCCGCGGCTTCGATGATGACGATCCGGATACACTTGTCACCCTGTTTCCAGGATGATTCTGAGCTTTCCCGATCATTATTTCTCATAGCAAGGTATTCCTAATGATTAAGCTATACAAAAGAAACCATTTTCATTTAATATGTAATTTTTACAATTAGCAATGAAAATACCTTGACAATCATTACTAATCAGTTTAAACTACTAACCATAAACAGAAACTTGATGGTCCTGATCAAATTCCTGTTTAGATCTAAGTAAAATGAATATAACCTTATGAACAGTTTCCTCTTTTTCCTCTCTTTCATTTTACTTAACCCGTGGGTTCTGTGCTTCCTTTCACAGACCCTGATTCCTGGAAAAGTCGGTGGCTCCGACTTTTTTTATTTTCTACCGCTTTGGCTTTCCTTTTTTCGTTTAAGCCCTGTTATCAACAATTTTTTCGCTTTGCGCTCTGTTCATTTTGTATCTTTGTTCGCCTGTCTTAGAATCGTTCCAGCCTATTTTCACGTCGTTCGGATCGCAATTCTCGTTTACCCTGTTTCTCAGTTCTTTAAAAAAAAGACAGAAATGAAAAAAGATAAACCTCACCTCAATGAAATTTATCTTTTCTTTCGCTTATCCACAGCCTTCTGCAAAAGCCTCAGAAATCGCGTCCCGTCTTCATCCCGATGCTTTTGTGGAATTTGTATTTAATAAAATTTGTAAACTGGTAGAAACTTTTCTTAATAAGCCTCATTGTTGCGTGCCATGTCAATGATCTGAAGCATGGTCTGCTTATCCATCGCCCCCGGCATGTAGCCATACACATTACCTTCCGTGTTGATCAGGTAGGTTGTCGGCAGACCGGTGATGCCATAGTTGTAATTAACCTGTCCATCCTCATCAAAGACCGTCGGGAACGTATATCCGTTTTTATCCAGGAAGTCGATGACCCCCTGTTTATCCGTTTCCCTTCCGCCTGGCTGATTCACAACCAGAATGACCAGATCGTCCGGCAGTTCTTCATACAGTTCCTGCACTGAAGGCAGCTCCGCTTTACAATAAGTACACCAGGTGGCAAAGAATTGCAGCATGACAATCTTCCCCCTATAGTCCGAAAGCGTATGGGTATTGCCGTACTGGTCTGTCAGCGTAAAATCATAGGCCGGGATCACTTCGCGGCCGTTTTCATCCACGGACGGCGTCGTTGTCGGCTGCGGTCCGTCCGTCGAAACCGCTGCATTTCCCGATTGCCGATGCAGCTGCTCAGAAATGGACGCCACCGCCGGGATACTCATCCACAATCCCATGACAATCAATAAAATGCCTCCCAGCTTCATCGCTTTCGGCAGCCAGCTCTTTTTCTTCTGCAGCCAGTTCAGCGCTTCTTCCGTGAACAGGCCTAAAACCAGGAACGGAACGACAAAGCCCAGGCCGTAACAGAAGATCAGCAGCGTACTGCTGGAGGAAGCCGCCGCGGCAACCAGCACCGAAGAAAGCATCGGCCCGATGCACGGTGTCCAGGCAAAGCTGAACAAAAAGCCCATCGCGTACGCTTGGATCAGGCTGCCGGCCTCCTTGCCCGCCTGCTTCTGTGTGAACCGGAACTCCCGCATTAAAAACGGAATCTGAATCCAGCCCAACTGCACTAACCCAAAGAACACGATCAGAATCCCGCCCAAAAGCGAGATCAACAGACGATTTTCATTCAGCCATCCGCTCAATCCCTTTGCCGACATCGCCGCGATGAAGAACACCGTACAGATACCGAGCACAAACGCGAGCGTAAACCCAAAGATATGCAGGCGTTTCCGCCAGCCCGTCAAATCCTTTTTCAGCGCATCCTGACTCAGATACGCCATATAAACTGGTAAAATCGGCAGAACGCAGGGGGAGAAAAACGACAGGAACCCCTCCGTCAGCACAAGCCATGCTTGATTATTCATACATCAAATCCTTTCCTCTGCTCTAAATAAAACAAAGGAAAATGCTGACTTGCAGCATTTCCCCCTTATTTAACCCTTACTTCAGTAAGAAAAAGTAAGCTAAGACCAAGATTCCCAAGACAATCCGGTACACGCCGAACGCCTTGAAGTCATGTTTGCGGATATAGCCCATCAGGAAGCGAATCGCAAACACCGAAACGATGAACGCGACAACCATTCCGACGATCAGCACCGAAGCGGTCGCCAGGGAGAAAGCGATCTTCATTTTGATCAGCTTCAATAAGCTGGCGCCGAACATCACCGGCACTGCCAAGAAAAACGAGAATTCCGCCGCAATGCCGCGCGAACAGCCTAATAAAACCGCGCCCAGAATCGTTGCTCCGGAACGGGATGTTCCCGGGATCAGCGCCAGGACCTGGAAAACGCCGATTGCCAGTGCTGTTTTGTAGCTCATCTTTTCAAAAGAAGTGACGCTCGGCCGGCGATGCCGGTTCTCAATAATCAGAAAGGCTATGCCGTAGAGAATCAACATGGCGGCCACTGTGATTGGATTGTAGAAATACGCGTCGATCAGATCGTCGAACAACACGCCGATGATCCCGGCCGGCACCACCGCCACGATGACTTTCAGCCACAGATCAATCGTACTGCGCTTTTCATAGGCGTTCTTACGCGGAGAAAACGGATTCAGCTTGTGGAAATACAGCAACAGAACCGCCAGGATCGATCCAAACTGGATAACGACCATAAACATATCGACGAATTCTTTATTGGCGGCCGCATCCGCCAGTACGGTCAGCGGCATCAGCTCATTGACCAGAATCATATGCCCGGTGCTGCTGATCGGCAGCCATTCGGTGATCCCCTGGACTATGCCCAGCACGATCGCCTTCAATAATTCTATCATCAGATTCACGGAATTCACTCCTTCACTGTTAACATCTTAGCAGACAGTCTTCGTTATTATACCATTGAAATACGGCGGACTCTACCTTTTCCGACGCTTTTCCAGTTTTTTTGACTCCGGCCGTCTTAATTTCGGCAATCCAGCTCCATGATATAATCGTCCATAAAGTAACCGCCGCCAATCGGTGTTTTTTCTTCGCGGAGGGTAACGAATCCCCATTTTTGATAAACCGCAATGGAATCGGCGTTAAAGCGATTGACAGTCAGCTGAATCCGGCCGGTTCCCGCTTTGGCTTCCTCCTTGAGAACCGCCAGCACCCGCGATGCCAGGCCCAGTCCCCGGGCCTCGGCCGCCAGATACAGCTTGCTTAAGAATAAGAAATCCGGCCGTCCGGCGGTTGCGACATAACCGCAAAGTTTACCTTGATGGAAAACACCGCGGTAGCGATACCCCTGGTTGGCGATCTGATCTTTCATCGCGGGCAGCGATTGGAAATGCTCTACCATATAATTCACCTGATCCACTCCCAGGATCGGCTCATAATGTTCATGCCAGATCGTTTCCGCCAGCTTGGCGATCTGTCGCAATAACGCCTCATCGGCGTCCAATAATTCAAAAGCTTCCATGATCTTTCCTCTTTCTTTCTGTATTTCCACCGTTGGCAGCGATTACTGCGCCGCTTTCCGCAGCTCGGTTTCCCGCTGCTTTTCCAGCGTCCGCCGTTCCAAAGCCAATAACGTCCGTTTGATCTGCAGCCCTCCGCCGTACCCTGTCAGCGAACCATCCGCGCCGATCACCCGGTGGCAGGGGATGAAAATCGGAATGGGATTGCGATGATTCGCCATGCCGATCGCCCGCAGCGCCTTCGGTTTGCCAATGCTTTCCGCCTGCTGCTTATAAGTGCGGGTTTCCCCATAGGGAATTTCCATAAGGGCCTGCCAGGCTGCTTTCTGAAACTCGGTTCCTTCCGGATGCAGTATCAGCTCAAATGTCTGCCGTTTTCCTTCCAGATATTCCTGCAGCTGCGTAAACGCCTGCCACAAACAAGCGGTTTCCGCGACTTCACATTCTTCGTCTTCCGGGAATTCCTGTTCAAAATCAACTCTTACAATTCGTTCATCCCGTTCTTCAATCCGGATCATTCCCAACGTCGTCCGGCGGTAAAAACAAGCGCGCATACGGTTCCTCCCTCATTTTTAAATGACTTCCTTCCGCAGAGATCCCAAACAAAACGACAATGTTGAAAGACCAGCGGATTTCACTGCTTTTATTTTACTCTAGCAACGCCTAAAAGAAAAGACTTGTGCGCGGCATTGGGATTTCTCAGGCCGAAATCGGATTTTAGAGTAAACTCAGAAAAAGACGTCTGGAAACCATGAGTCCCCGGACGTCGATAAATCATCTCTTAGCTGAAATAAACCAGGTCGTCTTTTAATTCCTCTGTCGGCTGCAGCGACTGAACATGCGGAACGACCAGATTCCGCTGATATTCCTCATCATATTCCACTTCAATTCGAGCGGTGATGACAATCCATTCATTGAGCACCAGCTGAACCGGCTTGGCGCACTTGCACAGATAGCCGATCAACGAAGTATCCTCTGCGCAGCAGACCATCGCGTAACGCCCCATGACAAACGAACGCTTATCGTTTTCCACATGAACGACTTTGCCCTTAAACCGCACAACCTTGCCATCGTATTTATATGGATGATCTAAGGCATCCATATACCACAGGCCATAATCATCGTCCTGAATGTCGATCACTGCGGCATTGAGATCGAAGGGGAGATCGTCCTCCGGCAGGTCGTTGATTCCGCCGTCGACGGATTCATAGATGATCTGGGCGCCTTTGTTGATCGCTTTGATATTGCTTCGCAGAAATGATTTCTTCGTGTTGGAATCACAGCGGTTGATCAGAATCATCTCGGAATGCACCAGCTGATCATACATCAAAGACCGCATATTATTGACGTACATCATAAACGTCTGCGCATCGACCGTGGAAATGATCTGTACTAACATCCAGTTGATGGGAAATTCCATGTCGAGAAATTCGGTCACGCTCCACATGCCGTTAAACTCGATGAACACCTGCTTTGGCCGGTATTCCTGTTCCAGCTTTTCCAGATAATCCGCCGTCAGTTCTTCCTTGCCCTCCACTGTTACAAGAACGGAATGAGTTTCTTTTAAAAACTTTTGATCAAACTCTACTTCGCCTTGCTCGCACGCCAGGATCAGAGTTTTAGAGCCATCGTTGAATTCCGGATCGGACAGCGTTTCCTTCATCATCGACGATTTACCGCTCTCCAAAAATCCGGTAAATAAATATACAGGAACGTCCATAACTTACCCCTTTACATGAAACAGTCCGGCCAGCTGAGTTTCGTCAAGCTGCGAACCGATAACGCACAGCATCCCGGCAACGGCGGCCGCCCCCCGGCGGATTTCACATTCGCCAGGAACCAGATCGAAATGCAGCCAGGTTCCATCCGTGCAGGGAACAATTCCCTTTGCGCGCAGAACCGTGCCGGTTACCGAGCCCTCAGCGATCTGATTCAACGTCTGGCGCAGCTCGTCCTCTGTATAGACATGCGCTGTCTGAACGCCCCAGCTGGTAAAGACCTCGTCCGCATCATGTCCGTGATGATGGTGGTGATGGTGATGATGGCCGCATTCGCATTCCTCGTCGTGATCGTGATGATGGCCGCATTCGCATTCCTCATCATGATCGTGATGATGGCCGCATTCGCATTCCTCGTCGTGATCGTGATGATGGCCGCACTCGCATTCCTCATCATGGTCGTGGTGATGCGGCAGACAATCATCTTCCTTCATCAGCTGCTCCATCAGTTCCTTCTGTTCCATCGCTTCCAGAATCTGCGCGCCGCTGACCGCATCCCATGGGGTCGTAATAACGACCGCCTTCGGGTTCTTTTCCCGGATTAGCGCCAGGCATTCCGCCAGCTTTTCTTCGCTTAATTTCTGTGTCCGGCTTAAAACGATCGTGTTGGCATGTTCGATCTGGTTGTTGAAAAACTCACCGAAATTCTTCATATACAGCTTGCATTTCGTCGCATCCGCAACTGTGGTAAAGCTGTGCAGTTCCATTCCGGTTTCAGCCTGAACTCCCTGAACAGCGCCGATGACATCCGACAGTTTGCCCACACCGGACGGTTCAATAATAATCCGATCCGGCTGAAATTGTTCCGCGCATTTTTTCAAGGCTTCCGCAAAGTCGCCGACCAGACTGCAGCAGATGCATCCGGAATTCATTTCCTTGATCTCCACGCCGGCTTCCTTTAAGAACCCTCCATCGATTCCAATCTCGCCAAATTCATTCTCAATCAGCACCGTTTTCTCTTTTGGAAGACAATCATCTTCCTTCATCAGCTGCTCCATCAGTTCCTTCTGT
>PVML01010677.1_pt1 | contig 72017 bp, 65 predicted proteins | sample 1853371 | NCBI WGS metagenome assembly PVML01 (sample SAMN08533508, study PRJNA380276) | Human gut metagenome, whole genome shotgun sequencing project. | isolation source: participant 1, chromium library | host: Homo sapiens | collected 2017 | reverse complement strand
GCTATTTTCAATTCAACAGAACGCCAACGGCGGTCTTTCCTATAAAGCAAAAAAGTGCCGGGAATCTGTCAGATCACTTTGATCTTTCCGATTTCCGGCACTTTTGTCTTATAACTGTTTCGTGCTGACACACGATCATGGTTTCTGTATTCCTATTTCAGCACCATTCTCGCTGCACCATAAATTCCTGCATCGTTACCCAGTGTCGCCAGACCGATCAGCGGATGATCAGCGGAGATCGTTATGTGCTCCTCATAGTGCTTCTTGATCATATCTACTAAGAACTGGCCTGCCTTGGATACGCCTCCGCCGATGATGAAGATATCCGGGTCCACGATCAGAGCAGCCTGAGCCAGGGCAACCCCCAGATAATGGCATGCGGTCTCAGCCACCTCTAACGCCAGGGCGTCGCCTGCTTTGGCTCCATCTAAGACGTCTTTGGCGGTTACTTCATCACCAAACTGACGCAGAACGGATGGACGCTCATCAGCTGCCATCTTCCGGCGTGCCTCTCTGGCGATTCCGGTTGCGGACGCCACCTGCTCCAGACAGCCTCTGCCGCCACAGTTGCAGTACTCCTGCTCATCATCACGGGCATGGATGTGGCCGATCTCACCACCCAGACCATGTCTGCCTGCAATGATCTTCTCATTGATGATCACGCCACCGCCAACGCCGGTTCCTAAAGTTACCATAACAATATCCGAGTAGCCCTCTCCGCCGCCTTTCCACATCTCGCCAAGAGCAGCTGCATTAGCGTCATTGCCGCACTCTGCAGGGATTCCGTCTAAGCGGGCGCTTAACTCTTTTGCCGGATAGATATCTCTCCAGCCCAGGTTGACGCAAACCTCCACATAACCGTTCTTCTTTACCGGACCAGGCACATCAATACCAACACCAACGACATCTTCCATGGAGATGTTCTCGTCTTTTAAGGTCTCACGGATGCTTGCTCCGATATCATCCAGGACATACTTGCCCTGCTCTTCTTTTCTGGTCGGGATCTCCCACTTCTTTAACAGCACACCATCTACATCAAAAATACCCAGTTTCACACTGGTTCCACCTACGTCAACTCCAATACATTTCTTCCCCATCACAATTCTCCTAAATCCCATCAAGATTTGTAATTGTTCACTAGCTTCGCAATTACAAAGATTTTACAGTTTCAACTACATGATCTACAGTAAATCCAAAATGCTCAAACAATACTGCAGCCGGACCGCTGGCGCCAAAGCCCTTCATAGTCACATACGCACCGTCAAGGCCAACGTATCTGCCCCAGCCAAAGTCGCTTAATGCCTCGATGGCAACACGCTTTCTCACTGCCTTCGGAAGAACGGACTCCTTGTACTCCTCAGACTGCTCCTCGAACAGATCCATACATGGCATGGAAACAACGCGGACTTTCTGTCCTTCTTTTTCTAACTCTGCCTTAGCCTTTACTGCCAGTTCTACTTCAGAACCGCTGGCCATCAGGATCACCTCCGGTGTTCCCTCGCAGTCATCGATCACGTAAGCACCCTTTAACGCATCACGGCTGGAGCCTGCCATCGGTGTCAGGTTCTGTCTGGTCAGTACCAGGGCAGTTGGTGTTCTCTGGCTGGTCACTGCGCTGTACCAGGCAGCTTCTGTCTCGGTCGCGTCACATGGACGGAATACATGGAAGTTTGGCATTGCGCGGAGCATCGCTAACTGCTCGATCGGCTCGTGGGTCGGACCGTCCTCGCCAACACCGATGCTGTCATGAGTCAGCACAAAGGTTAACGGTACCTGCATTAAAGCAGACAGACGCGCCATCGGCTTCACATAATCACTGAATACGAAGAAGGTTGCCACATAAGCCCGCAGACCACCGTGCAGCATCAGACCATTGCCAATCGCAGTCATGGCTAACTCGCGGACACCAAAATGTAAGTTTCTTCCCTCTGGTGTTGCCTTGGAGAAATCTCCTTCGCCGGACATATTGGTCTTATTCGATGGAGCTAAGTCCGCAGAACCGCCGATCAGGTTCGGCAGCTTGTCCTTCATGTAATTCAGGACTTTTCCGGATAACGCTCTGGTTGCCTCCGGCTTCTCGCCCTTTGCCCAAAAATCCGCATCATCCGCAAATTTCTCTGCTGCGTGCTCGTCATGATACTGGTTCCACAACGCTTCCATCTCCGGATATTCCTGGCAATAAGCAGCAAACATCACGTTCCATGCTGCTTCCACATCTGCCTTCTCCTCTGCGATCTTCGCAAAGTTCTCATACACCTCGTCCGGTACATAGAATGGCTCTTTGGAAGGCCACTGTAAGAACTCTTTCATGGCAGCCACATTTTCCTCGCCCAGAGGCTCTCCATGAGCGCTTGCAGAACCCTGTTTTGCAGGACAGCCATATCCGATCTGGGTTTTCACCGTAATGAAGGAAGGACGTGTGGTATCTGCCTTTGCCTCCTCGATGGCTGCACCGATGGCATCTAAGTCATTGCCATCTTCTACTGTGATCAACTGGAAGCCAAATGCCTCCATACGTTTCTGCACATTCTCGGTAAATGCGATATCGGTGCTTCCCTCGATGGAAATTCTGTTAGAATCATATAAAACGATCAATTTACCAAGTCCTAAGGTACCAGCCAGGGAAAATGCCTCAGAGGAGATGCCCTCCATCATACATCCATCGCCACCTAATACATAGGTATAATGGTCTACTACCGGATAATTTTCTTTGTTGAATACCGCTGCCAGATGTGCTTCTGCCATCGCCATACCAACTGCCATACCCATACCTGCGCCCAGAGGACCTGTGGTTGCCTCAACGCCTACGGTGTGGCGGTACTCCGGATGACCTGGTGTCAGAGAACCAAGCTGACGGAAATTCATCAGATCTTCTTTCTTTAAATCTCCGTATCCAAACAGATGAAGCAAAGAGTATAACAGCATGGAACCGTGTCCGCCGGATAAGATGAAACGGTCGCGGTTTGGCCACTGTGGATCTGCCGGGTTGTGGTTCATCTGTCTGGTCCAAAGCTCATAAGCCATTGGAGCGGCTCCCAGTGGAAGTCCCGGATGCCCGGATTTTGCTTTCTGGATCGCGTCTGCTGAAAGCACACGGATCGCATTGACTGACATAGTATCAATCTTGTTCATTAGTAGTACCTCCCTAGTGTAATTTGATCTCTTTGATTACCTGAGGCCCCGCCGCCAGAAACTGGTTCGGAAGACTTCCTTTGATCATCTTCGAAACCGTAAAATCAAGGGGTCCCTCATATTTTAGATTCCCATAACGGTTATAAACTCTACATGAATCTTCATTATACAGAAAGATCGTATCTCCGTCAATATCCGCATATGTATAGTCATAGGTAAATTCCTGGCTGAAAACCGCATCTCCATTGGGCTTATATACATCCATGCGCTGGCGGTACTCTCCGCCCTCCTGGGCTACGATCACTCCCACATAATCCTTACTATAGAACACACTCTGGATCTCCTCTGTCACCTGCACCTGCTTTAACAGGGCCGGAGACATCACATCCCTGGAAGAAAAGAAGGAAATGCTGTCCTGGGCAAATGCTACAGAATATACATCATCCAGATACTGGACCCGCGGCACAATGCTTTCTTTGTAAATATCATGAAAACCACCGACAAAACGGTTTAAGGCATTTTTACCCACCTCGGAGAAATTATAAAATGCTACACGGCTCCGCAGCGTTCCATCTTCAATATACATATAGGAACCCGTCAGCATGGTTCCATCCGGTGACAGGCTGATATCCAGCGGATAACCGATCTCGCCGCTTAACACACCCTTCATGGAGATCTGCATCTCCGTTCCATCCTTGCGGAAGAAATAAATGTAACTGGCCGTCTGGTCCTCCAGGATCGCCGCCACCACGCCCTTGGCGGAAATGGTGATCTTCACGATGGGAAGCACCGTAGTCGCAATGCCAAGGCAGCCGCTCTGGTCGCAGATATAGATGGAATTGCCCTGCTGGTCCGCAATGGCCGCATACCCGTCATTGACTGCAGCAATCGGGGATTTCATCTCATAGCTCTGGATCCAGATGTCCTTGCCATCACTTCCGATGTTGGACGCGCCATCTTTTGTATATTTTAAAAATCCATTGCCAAATTTTTTATAGCCTGTGAAGCTTCCATCTCCACGGTCCAGGACACGCTCCCAGCCCACAGTCTGGTTCTCGAACTGGAAATACCGGTTATACCAGCACACACCGCCTGCCGCTCCGCCGATCAGGATCAAAAGCAGGATCAGAAGGACCAGATGACGTCGCTTTACCTTTTTATGGGCTTTTCTGACGATCTTTTCGCTGTCCTCTTCCGTTGTCCAGCCGCCGGAGAAACTGACATTTCCGGCATTTCCGGTATTTCCAACATTTCTGGTATTTCTCCCATTTTCTCCAGAAATGACCCGTTTTCTCAGCTGGTTTTTCTTCGATTCACGGCTCATGGAATCCATATCATTCATCCTCTGTTCTCCCAAACTCAATCGCAACTGTTCCGCGCTGCGCGCCAAACAACAGCTCTGATGATTTCGGTACCAGTATAGCACAGAACCTCTCATTGCGGAAGAATCAAATTCTGTCCGGCCATGATCTTATTTTCGTCCTCCAGGCCATTTAAACGGCAGATTTCCTCCAGACGGCTGCCATTTCCATATAGCTTCAAACAGATACCATAGAGAGTCTCTCCAGGCTGGATCTGGTAAGTGCCGGAGGCCAGCGCAGCGGAGATGGCGGCACGATCAGACTCTGTAGTAGCCTGGGCTGGCGCGGTCTTTGTACCTGCAGGATCATGACTGGAGGGCTGGTCCGTTCCTGTCTGATTTTCGGCCTCTGCCGGCCTTTCCCCGTCTGCCTGGCCATCCTCACTGACCCTGTTCTGCTCCTCAGCCTCCATCACCGTTTCATTCTGGCTCTGCCCGGCGGTTTCCGGATAAGTCTCCGACATGGTCTCATGAGCCAGTGTCGGATTCACTCCGCCAGATGCATGTTCTACCAGAAGGTTGTCCCCACCATTCTCCGTTCCACTCATCTGTCCCGTCTGGCTGTTTCGCAACGAACCTCCCTTTTTCTGGCTGTTCTCCACAGCAGACAGGCTGTTCTGCCAGGAAATTCCCTCCGGCAAAACGGAAGTCAGCACCGATTCCATTTTCTGCATCTTGTCATAATTGTTGACCATCACCACGCCTCCGGCCAGCACCACCATGGCAAGAGCACTGCACAGGCTTCCCAGCACCCGGATGCTGCCGCGTCTGGAGGTGATCTGACTCTTATTTTCCTCCATCCGCTGTCGGAAATCCCGCACCACCGGTTCTCCGGTGCCTGTTTCCACCCGGCGGACATCCTTGCGCATGATCATGTAATCCTGCATCATCTGGTTCCGCTCATAGTATATGTGATAACCTCTCAGCTTATAGAATCCGTCCTCTGATGTTATGTAAACTGCTTCCTCTCCCTCCAATCCAGAGTTCAGATACATCAGCTGGTTTTTCCCTGCAAAATACTGTCCATGCTGTTTCCAGTAATTTAAGGGACTTAAAGCCGCACCCGGCGCACCGCATAAAAACCAGCCAAGCACCGACCGTTTCGGAAACAGACGATCCATGTCCTGATACACCTTCTTCCAGGCGCTTTCTGTCAGCTCCACCTTCTCGCCCTGCTCCGCCACGTCCTCCATTTCCAGAGCGCCGTCCACAAACAGATACGGAACACCGTCATGCTCCTCTGATGTTCCTAAAAGAACGCCGACCCGCAGATCTTGTCCGCCCTTTGGAAACAGGCGTTTCAGATACGTGTTCACATAGTCCTCTAAATACAGTCTGACTGACTGGTCTCTCTCCCCGATCTGCCGTGTATTCTTCGGCAGTTTTGGATATGGATTATATAATTCTCCCATCTGGTTCACCCCACTGTCATTTTCGTGCAGTCCTCGCGCTCGCGCTAAGACTGCCAGACACATGCTCGCAACTGTGATCTATCCGTTCCAGCTGCCTTCTTTCATGCTACTGCCCATCTTACCATGACAGGACTGCGAAATTTGTCAAACCAGGGACAGAGATTCCCATAACTTTTCGACAAGACAGATGCTGTCGCTGATGCACTCCGCCATATGCATCACCATCCCTAAGCGGATGCTCTGCAGCATCATGGGATCACGGCTGGAGCCGCCGCTGACCACACCAGTGATAAAGAGATCCCCTACTGCCTGCAGATTTTTACTGACTCCCAGACCTGGTCTTAAAGCGCCTCTTCCCAGGGTTACACACCCCACATGGCAGGTTTTTCCCACAGACGCGTCCACTGCTACCACCAAATGATCTGGATACCGCTCCCGTACCAGGTATAAGGTATCCTCTAAATTCATGGCATGAACCGGGTACTCCAGCGTCCCTACCACCGTGATATGGCGCAGGCCTTTCCGGTAAAGCTGATGGCCGATCAGCGGTCCCAGGCTGTCTCCCGTAGACCGATCCGTGCCAATGCATAAAAACAGCACCTTCTCCTTCTGTGCCCTCTGCAGTTCTTCCTTTAACATGGAATAAAGCCGCGCCGCCAGTCTGGCCGCCTCAAATCCATCGGACGTATCATAATAATAAAGCTCCCGTCTGACGGCGGGAGCCTTCTGTTTCCATAACTCCATATCGTCTCACCTGTCTCGCCGGGCATTGCTCCATTTTCCTGCAATGCCCCTTTGTTACTGCTAGTATAGACCGATGTCTATGGAATTATGCGTTATTCATTTTCTTATACGCTTGCATGGCCTCGCTTAAATTGGCGGCAGTGCCATTGGTCATGATCCCCGCCAATGCATCTAATTTATCCGGTTCCAGGAACTCTCTGGACAAATACGCCCCGTAATGCTCCGTAATAAAGAGATTTTTCTTTTTCAAAGCGCCCTGCAATTCCAAAAGCTCCCGCTCCTCATCACGACACTTCACTGTCTGCTGCGCGATCTTCTCCTGGGTTCCTGCATGGATCTCGTCGGCAATGATATTTTTCGTGACCGTCTCAAAGGCATTTAACGCCTCTTTCTTCTTCGATACCGTCTGAGACAGCTCCTGCTCGATCTGGGCGATCTCATCATCATATTTCTGAAGATCATAAATGGTCTCATTGCGGTCCCGGCGGATGTTGCGGGTGATCACCTTGATCTTGCGGGTGTTGGCATGGATCTCATCCCTCAGAAGCCTTCCCTCTTTCAGAACCTTCCCGTAACGGTCCCTGGTCTTATTGCCCCAGAGCACATAAGCACCGCCGAACACCAGGATAAACGCAAAATAAATACCCACCAGATAGATCACATTCGGTTTCTTTAAGACCCAGTAAATTCCATAGGGAAGAAGGAGAAATACCAGCACAATCGCTGTAAACAGCTTCAGGATCTCTCCAAAATGTCTTGGAAAATACAGGGTATAATAAAGATTCGTATCACAGATCCCTGGCACGTGGTTCTGCTGGAAAATAGTCTTGATCTGAAGGCGGATTCTCCGGTTGTCATCCCGCAGATCCGATGTTTCATCGATGATCCGCTCCTTCACCCCCTGGTTTTTCGCCTTCTCCCGCTTGCTCCGCACTTTTTTTAACTGATCCTGGCCCTTGCCCAGTTCTTTATCGTAGCTGGCTGTGATCTCGCCCAGACGTTTTTTCGTGGTCTGGCTGATCCTGTCTTCCACTGCTTTTTTATCGGTTTCCAGCTGCTTCTGATCCTGTTTTAACCGTTTTAAAAGCTGCTGTTCCTGCTGCTGCATATCCCGAAGCTCTAAAACTGCCGTTTTGGCTTCTCTCAAAAATGTTCCGTAGTCTGTAATGACATCCATCAGCCATTTTCCTCCTTCGCAAGGTCTCATTTTATTATAACGCGGCTTCACAGGCATTACAAGGAAGTCATTTACATTTTCCCCAATGTCCGATATACTATGAGAAGATTTCGTTACTGTTTGCGCAACGCGTGAACAGTAACAAGATTTCGCTGCCCTCCGTGGCATCTGTGATGGCAGCTATTTTAGGAGGTGCATTTATTATGTTCCGCATGTGGGGAAAAATCATCAAAGACAACCATCTGGTCAAGGACACCACCATCTGTATCAGCGATTACAGTCTTTCCCGGACCCAGATGGTATTTCAGTCCCTTGATGACATCTGTTATGAATTTGATTTAAGCAAACCGATCTGGCTGGATTCTAATATCCACGATTTCCAGCTTCACGCCAAAACCCGTTTTGGACAGGATCAGTTTATTGAACATATCGAATTTGATTATCTGGAGATCCAGGTGATCGAAGAATGATCCTATTTTCCATCCTATGCAAATGATAAAAAAAAACCGCCCGCAGCCTTTTGAAGTGTCTTACTTCCATCAGCCACGGACGGTTTTGTGATTTACAGAATCCATTTAAAATGCTACGTTTGGTGCCTTTGGATCGTCACCGTAACGGTTACTGCCTGCAGTACCTTCTTTACAGAAGAATACGATCAGAATGATAGAACCGATACATGGAATACAGCTTAACAGATACCACCAGCCGGATTTCTCGATATCATGAAGTCTGCGGACTGCCAGAGAAATCATCGGAATCAACGTTGCCAGACCATAGACAGAGATAACCACCTTGGCCACAGCCCCAAGTACAGAATCTCCTGCTGCCATGTTAATCAGGCTGAATGCGGTAGAAATCAAAGTCTGCGCCAGGATTACCCACCAATACTCTGATCTTCTGGCTCTTCCTGAAAATTTCGCATAGTTCTTCCACATTGCTTTATAAGCATCGACCATACTCATAGCTTCTTCCTCCTAAGTTTTTGTAGGATCAAAATTTTCTTTCATTATAGCCCTTATTGTCCATTCTGTCCATGATTTTTTTGAGAATTTTGTTAATTTCAAAAAATTCACCCATTTATCACTCATTTATAGATTGGTAACGATCAATGAGATTCCAGAAACAATCAGCAGAATGACGATCAGCCGCTTAATAATCCGGTCATCCATCTTTGAACTGCACTTCATCCCAATCCACAGACCCAGAAGGGAAAACGGAAACAGCATCAGTGTATGGCAGAAAATTTCCATCGTCAGGATCTTTAAGGCAATATAGAGACCGATCCGGAAGGTACTTTCCACCAGAAATACCATGCTGATATTGGCCTTAAATCCACTACCATTATCCGTCACACGGCTTACATACGCCGCCAGCAGCGCACCAACACCAAACAATCCGCATAAAACACCTGCGATCACACCAATGACCGCCAGAACGATTTTAGAATTTTTCATCTTGCCCGGATGGCGTTCCCGCAGGTACATCTCGCTTCCCAGAAGAATGATCATAACTCCAAACACCACCTTGATGGCGCTGGCATCCACATTTTTTAATAGGAAGGAGCCAGGAATACTTCCCGCAAGTACCATAGCTGACAATGGGATAAATACCTTCGGATCCAGGCTTTTCCGGTTTTTCCAGGTCAGAATGGCATTGGCCGGATAACCAAGCAACAGATCTACCGGAGAAATGTTGGCATTGACCGAGCCGAAACTTAACATGGCCGTAAAAACCATGGTATTGGCAAAGCCGCATAATCCTTTGATGATGTACGACGTGAACGTTGCGAAAATCCATAAACCCATCGTGTTCCCCCCATTTTTCTTCTGAATATCAATCCATTCGTACCAGAAATATCCTCGTCCCGCACCCTGACACGGTAGTTCCAACACACACTCTCTGAACGAATTTTCATTTTCTGATATCCGTAAAATATAGGCGTTCCTAAAACACAGGAACGCCTATATTTATGCCTTATAATTGTTCACTACCATGATACCGTTCTATTGCATCCAAGTCAAACGTTCGTGAGACTTGACGCATGATTCTGATAAATGCTGTGGCTCATTGCACCTGAGACTGTCCGCCTGCTGCTTACAATCTCTTCATTAACTCCTCGCGCTCTTTCTCATATCCCGGTTTGCCAAGCAAAGCAAACATATTTCTCTTGTAGCTCTCAACACCTGGCTGGTTGAATGGGTTGACACCCAGCAGATAACCGCTGATGCCGCATGCAAACTCGAAGAAATAGAACAGTTCGCCTAAGTAGAACTCGTTCTGCTCCGGAACATTGACCTTCAGGTTTGGTACCTGGCCGTCGGTGTGTGCCAGAATGGTTCCGTTCATAGCGCTCTTGTTGACAAAATCTACATTCTTGCCGGCCAGATAGTTCATACCGTCGGTATCGATCTCTTCCTCTTTCAGAACTACTTCTTCCGGAGACTCTTCTACATTGATCACCGTCTCAAACATGATCCGTGCGCCGTCCTGGATGAACTGGCCCATGGAGTGCAGATCCGTCGTCAGATCTACGGCAGCCGGGAAAATACCCTTCTGGTCTTTGCCCTCGCTCTCGCCGAATAACTGTTTCCACCACTCAGATACATAGTGAAGGCTTGGCTCATAGTTTGCCACGATCTCCACATGTTTGCCTTTTCTTAATAAGATGTTGCGGATCGATGCGTACAGAAGCGCCGGGTTCTCTTCATATGGGGTCTCCAGGGCTTTCTTTCTTCCGGAAGCTGCACCCTCCATCAGCTTGTCAATGTCTGCGCCGCTGACTGCGATCGGCAGAAGACCAACTGCGGTTAATACGGAGAAACGTCCGCCTACATCATCCGGAACCACGAAGCTCTCGTAACCTTCCTGATTTGCCAGGTTCTTTAATGCGCCCTTTGCCTTGTCAGTGGTTGCGTAGATACGCTTGTTAGCCTCTTCCTTACCATACTTCTCAATCAGCATCTCCTTGAATACACGGAATGCGATCGCCGGCTCCGTTGTGGTACCGGACTTGGAAATGATGTTGATGGAGAAATCCTTGTCTCTTACTACATCCTGCAGATCCTTGATGTACTTGCTGCTGATGCTGTTGCCCACAAAGAAGATCTGCGGGGTCTTTCTTGTACCTTTATCCAATACATTATAGAAACTATGGGTCAGAAACTCGATGGCTGCTCTGGCGCCCAGGTAGGAACCGCCGATACCGATGACTAACAGTACATCAGAATCAGACTGGATCTTCTCTGCTGCCTTTTTGATGCGGGCAAACTCATCCTTATCATAATCCACTGGAAGATCAATCCATCCAAGGAAATCATTACCAGCTCCAGTTCTGGAGGTCAGCACCTCTTTCGCGCACTCCACACCAGCCTTCATATTTTTCACTTCTTCTGCGGAAATAAATCCGGCAGTCTTAGAATAATCAAATGTAACTTCTTTTTCCATGATCATATTCTCCTTTATCATATAGTTTCTGCGGTAATTGCCACAAAACCTTACGCTTAGTATAGCACAGATTTGTCCGGTTTGCGATCCCTTATTTTTAAGTCTATGCCAGATACTGCTTCAGAATCTCTCCCACCAGTTCCAGTTCATCTGGAGACAGATCCCGAATCCAGTCATTTTCACTGCGACTTCGCTCTCTGCTGGCGGCAATCTGTTCCAGGCTGTGTTTTAAATAATCCACATCCCGGCGCACCGGTTCCTGACCGTCTGGATTCGGGCTTCCCGGTGTCTGGCTTCCTGAATTCTGGCTTCCCGGGTTCTGACCTCCCAGGGTCCGGCTCTCTGAGTTCTGGTTCCCTGGGTTCTGGTTCCCCGGATTTTGGTTCTCCGGATTCTGGTTCTCTGGATTCTGGTTTCCCAGGGGCTGACTTCCCGGATTCCGGCTTCCTAAGCTCCGACCCCGGAGGCTGGTCTGACTATTTCCGGTCTGCTCTCCCCCGGACATCATAGTTTCCCGGAGATCATGGTCAGGCTCTGACACTGCATTTTCCCGATTTCCAAGGCTGGTAAAACGGCCTTTCTGGTCCCTGGCTACCGTTTTCCGCTCCTCCACGAGCTGCGGCTCTGTTCCTTTTCCTCTGGATTTTTTTAAAAAATGGACTCCTTTTTTGCTATTGATCTCCTTTACCGGAACGATATGGTCGGTTCCATTATCATCCGCACCACGGCTTCGCAGGTCACGGATATTCAAATCACGGACATTTAAATCACGGATGCTGCTGTTTTTTATGGCTGCATTCCGGAAACCTCCGCCCCGGCTCTCCAGTCCACCCCGGGCGCCCCGGTAATCGTCCTCTGACGCTGAAGCAGCCTCACGGGCCAGACGGTTAAACAGCGAATTTTCCAGATAATCCTGTAGGCCATTCAGCAGCTGGTTTTTCCGCTCTGCCAGATTGATGCCACAGTCCAGAAACAAGGTCAAGAGGCCGCTGAGCAGACCAACCGTTCCATAAAGCACCACATAATAGCTGTCACAGCGATACCAATAAGCCCCAAAGGCCGCACTTCCTCCCAAAAGAAAGCAAAGGACAGTCAGCTGGGACGCCAGATTGCCCCACCCATTTAAAGTAAATCCCATAAAACGATAACCAGCCAGCTGCTTTTCTAAATATGCTTTTGTATTGTGGATTCCAAGATTCAGACGGTATGTATTTTCGGCTTTCTGTTTCAGATCCCGCAGACAGCGGTTCTTGGTAAGAGTCATGTTGTCAGTTTCACGGATCAGTCTTTTGTAAAGGTTACGGGCTGTCAGTCTGCTCAAAAGTCCAAGAATGCAGACAGCCGTCAGAACGTATAATGCTTTTCCTGTTTCTAAAAATTCCAGCATCATAAAAAGCTCCCCTTTCTTCTCCAGATTCCTTCCAGATGCCATTTATTATAGCGGCGGAAGTTTCATTTGGGAAGATTGGGGAGCCTAGAATCGTTCGTCAAATTCTCCTATAAATCGATTCTGACACCTGGTTGAGGTAGTTGAAACATTGGTTGAGACTGCATCACACATGCCGCCTCCCAACGCTGGTTTCCAAAGCAGTTGGCTATCTGTCGAATCCGACCAGTTCTTCTGCCATCGCCATGATCAGCTTCACGCTGTTGTCAATGGCCATTCTCTCGAACTCAGCATAATCCATCTCAGCACTGTCATCAGCCTTATCAGAAATGGCGCGGACGATCAGGAACGGAATGTTGTTCAGATATGCGGTCTGGGCAATGGAAGCGCCTTCCATCTCTGTACAGCAAGCCTGGAAATTCTTCACGATCCATGCCTTTTTCGCCTGATCAGAAACAAACTGGTCTCCACTGACGATACGGCCCACATGAACACCTACCTGTGGGATCACCTTGCGGCAGCACATATCTGCCATGTAGATCATGTTGCGGTCACCTTTGAACACGGATTCCTCCATCTGCGGGATCTGACCAACCTTATAACCAAATCCAGTTGCGTCCATGTCATGCTGCATAGCATCCCTGGATAATACGATATCACCGATATCAATGCTGCTTCTCAAAGAACCTGCAATACCGGTATTGATAATGCGTCTTACATTGTACTGATCAATCAAAATCTGGGTACAGATCGCTGCATTTACCTTACCGATACCAGACCGTACCACGACCACGTCCAATCCTTTTAATCTTCCCTGGTAAAAATCCATGGTAGCAATGGTGCGGATCTCCACATCCTCCATCGCCTCTTTCAAATGAAGCACCTCTTCTATCATGGCACCGATAATTCCTAACATGCAATTCCTCCTAGTGTATCTTATCAATCTCTCGAATTCTTTTTGGGCGCTCCCGTCTATGCGGTGACTTTCGGGAACTTTTACTTTCATATTACAGGGGTATTGTAACATGGAAAATGGGGTAAATGCAATACGTGGGCATGAAATTATGAACATGAAATTTTCCGGTTGTTGCTGTTCACGCGTTGCGCAAAGACCCCGGGGTTATCTATGAAATATGAAAAACAGCCACTCCCCGGTGTGTGGGATGGCACATGAGGGGGTGGCTGTTGGGAATGTGGGTAAATGTTGGTGTTATTTAATGTCTGTTAACATGATTCCATCTGTTTTTGTTGATTTGGCTTCGTACCAGCCGTTGTCATATTCTAACTCATGGATGCAACGGAGGCGATAATAATAGCCTGCTGGTTGAGTACCAACGGAAATAGAAAGTTCCACACTATTCAACTCTCCATCTTCTTTATCCGCCGGAGTAAATTCTTTTTCGATTGTTTCTACTACTGCCCATTTACCCGTAGTTTCATTTAATTGTTCCAAATAAATCGTTAATGCTGCCCAATCTACAGTCTGAAACATCAAGGTTTCCGCATAAATATTAAGGATTCCCTTTTCCGTATCCGTAATAGAACACATTGCTGATGCAAGCGCTTTACTTCTTGTTGTCACCACATCTCGTCCAATAGAGGTTTTCACTGATTCTGGTAACACTTTTGAGTCTTCCTGCAAATCTTGTTCCAACATTTGTCTGCCCTTTGGTGTCGCCCACGCAGTAGTAGAACACATCATCATCATTGCCATTGCTAACATTACTGTTTTTTTCAAACACATTCTCATTTTAACGTCCTCCTAATACCTATATATTAAAAGAAGACGATTTTTTCTATTTTTTATAACGTACAGAATCAGTAAAACTCAAGTTTTTAATAATCTTATCAAAAACTTCTTCTTTTACAGTTCCAACCAAACAATAGAATGTATCATCTATCACATACCGCGCGCTAAATTCCACTTCTCCTGTTTCAATGATATTTTGATATACCTTAATATCCTGATTCAAAAAACGATTATAAATAGTTTTATATAATTCTCTATCAGAGTTATATCCAACTGAATTTGCATTTCCTTTTACCATTTGTTCATAATATAAATATCCATCTCCATAGTAAAACTCGATTCTTGCCATACCATCTTTTATTACTACTTTTTTATATTCAAGTTCTTTAGGTACAAAAAATAACTGCGGTACTCTTACTCCCATTTGATTTTCTATTTCTTCATACGCCACTTCCAACGAATCAGCTTCACCTATCGCATCCACATTATTAAAAATAATCTGCCCTTCACCAACATCTCTTCCCCAAAACTTATAATACCTCCTCCCACTAGCCATCATCCCAGTCCCCAGCAAGATTGCTCCCACTGTTGTCACCAGGATCATCTGCTTCATCACTTTCTTTAAACGGATTACCTTATGGCCATCTTCTTTCTTATCCTGTGTTTGGTCCTGTGCGGCCATTGCCAGAATCTTCTCAAATTCTCCTTTTGGTGGGGTGAGGTTTAATTCTGGGTGGGCGGCGTATTCGGCGACGGCTTGATCCAGCTGGGCTGCCAGCTGCTCATCGGTGTATCCAAATGCTTCTTGTAATTTCTGCTGAATCAGCTTATCCTCTTTCTGGCTGACCTTACTGTTTCTCACGTTTTCCACCCCATTTTCTTTCTTTGTGATTCCGTAACTATTCAGTACCTTCATAGTTACGAGCAAAAATCCATTCCTGATCAGCTTCGCTGATGGGATTTTTGCTTTCTAGCCTATGTGTTCTTGCGGTCAGCGCAGCATGTGCGCAGACCTACTGAATCGTTACATGGTTCCTATTTATTCCTTTTTTTCCTCCTGGTTAAGGGTTGACTTTTCAGAACGTTCGTTTAGTATTATTACTATATCAACGATGGAGGCTCTTTTATGAAAAAGATCATTCTGACTGGCGGCGGAACTGCTGGCCATGTCACCCCGAACCTTGCCCTGATCCCATCCCTAAAGGATCATGGATTTGAAATTCGTTATATTGGTTCCTATGAAGGGATAGAAAAGAAATTAATCACAGACGCCGGTATCCCTTATGACGGCATCTCTTCAGGAAAACTCCGCAGATACTTTGATCTGAAAAATTTTTCTGATCCTTTCCGCGTATTAAAAGGCTATGCGGAAGCCTGCAAACTGATCAAAAATTATAAACCGGATGTGGTATTTTCCAAAGGCGGCTTTGTGTCCGTTCCTGTGGTTCTGGCTGCAAAACGCTACCATATTCCTACCATCATCCATGAGTCTGATATGACACCTGGCCTTGCCAACAAGATCTGTATCCCATCTGCTGCCAGAGTCTGCTGCAATTTCCCGGAAACTCTGCAGTATCTTCCGAAAGACAAAGCGGTTCTGACCGGTTCTCCGATCCGCCGGGAGCTTCTGACCGGAGATCGTCTCTCCGGCCTTCAGTATACCCATCTTTCCGCAGATAAACCAATTATTTTAGTGATCGGCGGCAGTCTTGGTTCCGTTACCGTCAACCAGGCTGTACGCAGTATCCTGCCACAGCTTCTTACGAATTTCCAGGTAATACATATCTGCGGCAAAGGCCATCTGGATGAATCCCTGATCGGCACACCGGGATATGTACAGTACGAATATGTCAATGCTCCGCTCCGCCACTTATTTGCAGCTGCAGACCTGGTCATTTCCAGAGCCGGAGCAAACTCAATCTGTGAAATCCTTGCTTTACGCAAGCCTAATATCCTGATCCCATTATCTGCCGCTGCCAGCAGAGGCGACCAGATTCTCAATGCCTCGTCCTTTATGAAACAAGGCTTCAGTACTTTGTTAGAAGAAGAACAGTTAACAGAACATTCTCTGTTCCAGGCAATTACGGATACCTATCAAAAACGTGCTGACTTCATTCACACCATGGAACAAAGCCATTTAAGCAATGCAGTTGACACCATTATTTCTCTGATTGAAGAGTGTGCTTCCAAATAATTATGAAACAAAAACGTTGCGCAACGCGTGAACAGTAACACAAAAACCAGGCTCCTTTAGATTTTGTAAGGAAAATTCTTCTTCAAATATCTTCGGAGTCTGGTAAGTCTCATTCTGCAGGATGCTTCTTTAATCCCCAGAATCTGACTGACTTCCGAGATCGGGCGTTCTTCAACAAAATGAAGAATCGCCACATCACGCCATTCTGGTTTCATATCCTGCAAATACTTTATTATGTAATTTACTTCATCGTCCTCCGCCATCTGGTCTAAAACATCTTTTCCGATCAACGATTCCGGAAGCGGTACTTCTTTGCCGTAATACCCTTCGTCAAGACTGATGCTCACACCTCTTCTGCTTTTGATTCTGAAATAATCCACACAACGATTTTTAAGAATTCTCATGATCGCGCCTTTTTGCCTTGCGATCTCCCACTGGTCTATCGTATCTCCATATGCTTTGATAAAAGCGCAGAAACTATCCTGGATTACATCATCCACATCGTCGCTATTCACACCTATCCTTGTTGCTGTATATCTGAGTGCACCCTGATATTCTTCATATAAAGTCTGCAGCAGTTCGACATTTTGCTGCTTCATAGACTAGGCTCCCCCTTATCTTATCCGCGCTATCAAAGCAGACAGCATCATCATTATTCCAATTCTTTTTTCACTTTTTCGATGATTTCCGTCTTTTCAGTGTCATCCAGTTTTCCAGGATTCCATAAAACCATCTGCGGGCCATTGGCGTATCTGGGGATCATATGCATATGAAAATGCATCACAGTCTGTCCGGCTGCTTCTCCATTGTTCTGTACCAGATTAAAACCGTCAAAATGTAAGGCTTTCTTCATAGCTCTTCCCATCTTGCCAGCCAGTGGAAGTACTTTCGCCGCAACTGCGTCATCCAGTTCACATAAATCTTTATAATGCTCTTTCGGTAAGATCAGGGCATGACCCTTTGATGCCGGTCCCAGATCCAAAATGACACGAAAATCTTCGTCTTCATAAAGTGTTGCAGATGGAATCTCTCCATTTGCGATTTTGCAGAAAATACAGTCGTCTCTCATGTTAAAAGTCCTCCTTCATCCACCATTCAGACCTTTGTGGTCTGCGGTATAATATCCATGCCATGACAATTCCTGAAACCAGCCCGCCCACATGGGCCACGTTGTTCACGCCGGTACTGGTAAATCCAAAGTACAGGGAAAATAGAACCATGGTCGCCAGCTGTCTGCTGCTTAAATCCTCCAGACGCCCCCGGTTCACACCAACCACATACAGAAGTCCACCGATCACTCCGAAAATCGCTCCAGACGCCCCGGCTGAGACCACCATACGGCTTCCCGGAAACCAGATCTCCCACAAAAGAGAAATGACATTGGCCAGCACCCCACAGGTCAGATAGAAAAACAAATACCTGATCTTTCCCAATGCCCGTTCCAGGTTGTCCCCCAGAACAAATAAGATCAGCATATTATTGACCAGGTGCCGGATACCAAAATGCATAAACATCGCGGTAAATAACCGCCAATACTGTTTTCCTTCCACAATGGCCGGTTTGAACATGGCTCCCCACTGTAACATGCATTCCACGTCCTCCGTTGACCCTTTCCATTCTACAAAAAGAAAATAGATCACATTGGCCGCGATCAGGTAAAAGTTTACATAAGACGGAGTTGTTGTTTTCCTATATTCCATATTTTTCTCCTTTATGCAACTTTATCTGCAGCCATTCAGCAGATCCCGCACTTGCTATGGGAAAGTACTGAATGGTTACCCCTCATTTTATCATAGCTCATGGTGTTTGTTAAGGCATTTTTAACCGCCTGCATGTCCTCCAATACGTAATTAAGACGCTAGGGGATGTGAAAATATAACAGATTTCGACAAATTTCTCACAAAAATTGAAAATGATACCCTGCAATATCCACCAGATCTCCAACCTGCAGCGGAACCATCTCGTTAGCTTCCAGTTTGCGGTTATTGACGGTGGTTCCATTGGTGGAATTCAAGTCCGTCAGGGTATAACCCCCATCTTTCTGGTCGATGCGGACGTGGAGACGGCTGACGGTGTCATCAGGAATGGTAAAGTCTGCCAGACTTTCTTGTTTGCCGATCAAAAATGGGTAATAGCTCATCTGGGCAGTCAACTCTGGGTGATCGAGACAGGCCATCCGCCGGACATTTTCTTTTTTGTTCCGGTCCCATAGAAGGACCGTGTGACAATCATCGGATTCATTCTGGCTTCTCCCCGGTTCAGATTCCTCATCCGGTTCAGATTTCTCATTCGCACCTGACTTATATGCTGATTCTATGTAGTGGCCGGTGGCATCTTCTGACATCTCCCGCTCCCCGTCGTCCTCTGCAAATATCATCTCCCATGATGGCTTTTCCCGTCGCCTTTCCTGTTGCTTTTCCCACTGCCTTTGTTGCTGCCTTTCCCCCTGCTTTCCCCTCTGTCTTTCCCCCTGCTTTTTCATCTGGCGCAGGGTTTTGTCACGCTTCCTATGCCGATGGTTTTCTGACTCCTGGTTTTTTCTTTGTGTGGCAATACCGCTCCCGATCACCAGAACACAGCCAATCCCCTCGGCTGCCACAGCTCCAACCGTCAGCCAGATTCCATCACCTGTCAGATACGGCAGTGTACCGCTTCCTTTCCATAACCAGATGGCAGCCAAAAATACTGGAATCAATAGCAGACACTCCACAATTCTAAGAACTATGGTTTTTAAACTCCAGGCATTTCCCTGAATGACAGCTTCGCCTGTTCCCGATTCCGCCTCCGGTCGTTTTTCCGGTCCCGGACTCATTCCTTTTTCTCCATCAAATATCTCCGGCTGTGAATCCCATTTTCCCGGATAGCCATTCCGTCCTGATGATGATCGTGAGCGATATTCTTCTTTTTCTTCCAGCAGCTTTTCCGGTCCTTCTCCTGCTTTTCCTTCATCCCGCATCAGCCACCGAAGCAGATTGTCCAGCCCATAATTTTCCTTTAGGCTCTCCCGGTATAACCCATAGATCAATACCACTGCATCCTTATCCTGATGGTCTGCTTTCCCCAGTAAAAACTGTAAAAATTCGCTGAATTCGTCTGGAAAACTGCCATTCTTTCCAGGAAGCAGACACAGACCTGGCTGAAAGCTCTCTGGATCGATATAGATATAATCTGGATCTAATAGGATCTGATGTTCTGACAGCAGATAATCTTCCATGCGGATCAGGGTCTGGGCAATTCCCAGAAGGAGAGCACGGAGCTGCACCGCATTGATGGATTTCGTTTCCAAAAGACGCCCCAAAGGCTGTCTGGAGGTGATCTCATAACAAAACTGGCAGTGGTCATCGGTTCTGCGTATCCGGAATTTCAGCAACCCTTCAATCGCATTGCCCACCAGCATTTTTGCCTCAAATGCCTGCATGCCCTCTTCATCGGCCTCAATCATCAGATAATTCTTCTTCATTTCTCTGTGGTAGCTGACCTCCATGGCTTTCTGCCTCCTTGTTTTTCTGAAAAATCGTCATCATCCACAACACCTCTTCCGGCTCATGTACACGCTTCTGGATCGATCTCATATGATCCTGACCGCAGATGGTCCCTGTCACCTGGGTCTTCGTCCGCACTGCATTTCCTGATACGGAACCATATTGCAAAGCTTCGCTCTTATTCTCCTCCTGTCCATACAGCCGCTCCACTGCATAATTCATCAAAAATAAGGATGTCTTGTCCAGATATTGACCATAAGCAGCACGGATCAAAACTGCCAGGGACAGAATCACCATGGACATGATATAGGACGCTTCCACCGTATAACTGGCCTTAATTTTCCAGATTTTTTCCTGCATTTTATGCAGCCCTCCTCCCCGTCACTTTGCCAATTCTCACTGCATCAGTACATTCCAGACCTGAAGAATGCCGGGGACCAGACAACAGGTTAAAAACGGAATCGTCTCCTTCCATTGAACCGAAGGAGTTCCAGCTCTGTTCCATTGTCTCTTCATCAGCAGCGCCATTCCCCAGGCGGAAGAAATCGCAAGGGTCTCCAAAAACAGGACCAGCAGCTCCTTCCAATCCCAATAAAATGCAGACATAAGAAAAAACAAACCATCTCCACCACCCATGGCTCCCCTGGTCAATTTTGCAAGGATCAGCAGCGCAATTCCGATTCCTGCTGCTTTTCCGACCCTCACTATCTGGATCTTCACAATGTTCATCAGCAGGCCCACACGTTCTGCATCGATCCCGGTCTCCAGCATCCTTTGATATCTCTCTCCTGCCATCAGACAACATCCGATCATTCCCGCTGCTGCACCGCACACCATCCACATGACGCTCACCTGACGCTCTCTGAAATCCTGATACGCAGCCACAATCAGGAGCACCATCCACAATATTTTCATACTCCGCTCCGCCATCCACAGTTTCCTCCTTATTTTCCACCACCACAGTAGGAGCAGGGCCCCAGATATTCCACCTGTGACTTCGGCACTTCTCTCACATAGGCCGCCAGTGCACTGCATCCCTGATCACTGTGATATCGTTCTCCATAAGGCGTGATATACACCACAGCCCCATGTGACGCGCCGCACCGGTCACAAGGCTTATAGCGTGCTCCATCCTTGCTGCGGTAAGCTTCCAGATCCGCATAGGAAACCGCCTTTAATTCTGTACTCAGATAATGACAGGAACGGCTTACGTGGTACCTGGTACTGTCCCGGCCTACATAGACCACCGCCTCATCTGCATCCTGTCTGCCACCGGCTCCATCAACCGGTCCGTCCAGCCCTGTCCAGGCGTAACGGAAGCTGCGGTTCATCTGTTCCACTGCTCTCACTCCCAACACCGGAAATGGCATCCGTACCTGATAATGAGCTATCAGATCAATGGTTTTTCCATCCTTCAATAACTGCGACTGCATCAGCGATAAATTCTGTATGGGCAGAGCTGCTGTCTTTTCCCGCACAAAAGCTTCCGCATAGGCCCAGGCGGCCGCTTCCGTCATTGGCTCCGATATCTGAGCTCCATTCCATGCCACACCTGCATTCTGACTGATCTCTTCAGCAGCCACCTCCAGAATCTCCTGCACCTGTCTCTGGGTATTTAAGATTGGAAATGGCTGCATCAGGATACACCCGGCAAATAAAAAGAGCGGCAGGACCAGCGCAGCTTCCACAGTCATACTGGCGGAGGCAGAAAAGGACACTCTTTTTCCGGATCTGGCTGTCATATTTTCAGGGAGTCGTACTTGGAGAGTTACGATTATTTTTTTTGGGAATTCACAAAAAACTTTATTTCTGCGTTTTGACTGCCGGTTGATCCAATTTTTCATTTCAAAAGGAATATCTATGTCCGAATCATGTTTCCGGAAAAAGAGCATCCCTTTCCACCTCCTTCCAATTTTCTTTTCTGATCGTAACTGTTCAGTACCCTCACAGTTACGAGCAAAAATCCATTGAAAATTGCCTTCGGCAATAGGATTTTTGCCTGCAAGCCCATGTTTTCGTACGGTCAGCGCAGTGAATGCGCAGACCTACTGAACAGTTACTTCTGATCTTAATAAGCTTTTGCCGCCTGCACCAGAAGCTCATAGCCCTCCTGACCTCCCACCAGCTTTTCCACAAATGGCAAGGCAAAAAAGACATGTTTTCCACAGCCATTCACCTGAATATCCACATCACAGATGCAGTTTTCCAGACGAAATCCCGGCTCATCCTTCTGGATCACCGCCTGGACCACATCCATGATCCTGGTCTGCTTCTTCCCCTGGTCTACCGTAAATAACATCCATTTTAAATATTGCTCATAGTCCATTCCACGGCTGTTTTGCGGTTGGCCGGGTGTATGTTGGCCGGGTGTATCACCGGCCGTTCTGGCCGTTCTGCCCATTCCCATACTTAAAAGCCCTTCCAGTGACAATTTCCACTCATCCGCTGACTTCCAAAGTGGCACATTTCCCCCAGCCATGAGACAACGCACATCCTCCAGCGCCTCTCCCATGGCCCAGACAGTCATAATAAAACAGCTCATGACCTCCACAAGGGGAGCGATCCCTATAATTCCAGTGATCACTGCCGCCAGGCTTTGGGCTGCCTCCCGTTTCTCCGTATCTGATAAGATCTGGATCAGATTGATGCCTTGCCGGATCAAAAAAAGCTCACTGACTGTATTCTCCAGATTGGATCGGTCGTTATCCTTTCCGTGGAGCAGATATTCAAGCTGATATCTGCCGCCGTCATTTTCCGGAGAATGATCTGGAGAATAATCCGGAGAATGATCCAGCGCATGAGTTAAGAATTCTCCGCAGTATTCGTGGATCAGCACCCACTGGGCTCCATTTTTCCGTACCAGGCTTTCCTTGACCTGGTTGGCATACCGCCCGGCATCTCCTCCCCATTTTTCCCCCGAAACAGCCATTCCATCTGGAAGGACCAGCTCTAACAGGCTTCCCTTTACCATCCTGGATACCTGCTCCAAAGCCTGTTGTTTCTGTTCATCCTTTTTTCCCTTCTGGATGGTGAAAACTGCGCTTCCATAGCCATTCCAATGCTCCCATGCCTCTGAAAGAGACAGTTTTTCCTCTTCTTCGTCTTCCTCATCCCGCTGCTGTTCCCGCTCTTCGTATTCCTGTTTCAGACGATCTACGATCTCCTCCGTTTCCCGTAACCGCACTCCATTGGCTGCTGATAGTTCCATCTGGCTCTGGATCTGGCGATACCGCTCTCCATCAGAATCTACATAAGACCGGAATGGGTCCATCTGCTGCCGGAAAAGCATCTCCCTGTTTTCCTGCATATCCTCTGCCGCCTGATCCAATTCCTGTTCTCCATGCTCCAGAACCTTTCTCAATTTCTGTGCGCTCTTTTCATAAGCCCGGAACAGACCATCCATTTTGCTGTTTTCTTTCTGGAAACGCTTCGCCGCCTGCTCAAAGCCCTCCACATCATCCTGATCTAAAGCCAGGGCGATTTCCCCAGCCAGCTTCTCCTGATCCTCCACACAATCCGCCAGCCGTTCCATCGCACGTTCTACCTGTTTTACCTGGACGGACTGTCCTTCATAGGTATCGGTCATCCCACCTGCTGCGGCAGCTTCTTTGATATCGTTCCAGAAATCCTCTCCTTTTTCCGGGGAGATCAGCAGCTGTTCCCAGATTCCGTATTTCATATAGTCCAGAATCTCCTCCATCATCCGGTCACCGCCCTGGCTTCCCAGGGTTTTCTGACTGGTTACTGTAAGCGTCTGCAGTCTTATGGGATACCAGTTTTCGACCTCCCGATATCGGTTTACATAACTTTCAAGCCGTCTTTCCACGCCGGACATTTTCTGATATTCCACTCCAAACAATCGGTATTTTTTCCACAATTCCCGATGATACTGGCCAAACAATGTATCTAAAGATCCATTTGCCGCAATCTGCAGATACACTCTGGAACCGGCGCTTCTGGCTCCTTCCACCATGACACAGATCAGGGCAGCTACACTCAATAAACACAGACTTAAAAATACGGTGATCTCCCCTCGTTTTTTCAGCTTCCACACCTCCTTCCCATCCATGAAATCCATTTCAGTTTAGCTTCGCTGATGGGATTTTTGCTTTCTGGCCTATGTGTTCTTACGGTCAGCGCAGCATGTGCGCAGACCTACTGAATAGTTATCTCAAATCAATAGACTTCCTTGGTCTGCTTATTGATCTCTTTAAAAATAGAATCCAACAATGTCCGGATCTGTTTCTTGAAAATGATCACCAATCCAATGAGCACCACCAGCAAAAGGACCACTTCCACCGTACCGATCGCTTCCTCATCCATCAAAAATGCTTTTATTTCCTGTCTTAATCTCATAAATGAATCCCCTTTCTTATTTTTATGGCTGTTTCTCGTTTTCCTTTTACAACAGCTTTCCATTCACAACAGCCTTCTGTTGCTTACAGCATCACCATCAGCGCCGGAACCATCACCAATACCATGACCACCAGAAGCATCAGAAATAATGGCAGGAGCAGCTTCGTTCCGGCTTCCTCGCCTAAACGCTTCGCTGCCTGCTTCTGCTGTTCCCAGGCAGTGTCCATCTCCTGAGCCAGCAGTTCCTGAAGATTTTTCATTCCGGTCTGCCGGCTTTGTCCAAGAATCGAAGACAGACGCCGGTATTCATTGTGCTGACATCGTTCCCCAAAACGACTGACTGCCTGGCTCTCCGGGAGCCCATTTTCCATCTCCCCAAGAGCAATCTCCATTTCCTCATAGACCGCCCGCTGCTGGCTGTTTTCATGTTCCAGACGTTTTTCATAATTATTTACGATCTGTTTCCATGCCCGGCTGACCGTCAGACCTGCCCCTGTAAATACCATCAGCTGGTACACCAGATCTGCATAGTCATATTGAAGCTGCTTTTCCCGTTTTTTGCGGGCCTCGATCTCCGTATTCCTGGCCTGCCAGTGAAAAAATACCGCTAAAATCACCCCAAGAACCGGAAATAGCAGATATTCCGTCCCCGTTTCTTTCCGGAAACGAAGCTGCCTTCCTTCAAAATCCTCTGGAAGCGCAACCCGGACTGCTCCGGGCTGCTCTGATGCCGCCTGCTCCACCTGCCTCGCCAACTGCCCGGCCAGTTGTTCTGCCTTACTTTTTTCCGGCGGATAGACTGTGACAGCCACCTCCAGCTCATCCCGGTAAAATCCGTCCGTCAGCTCCGCCTGGAGTGTTACCTGGGTTCCTCCGGCTTTTCCAGAACCTGATTTTTCCTCGCCCACCAGAACCGTTCCCTCATCGTCTAAAACCTCCGGCTCATTGCTGCGCCAGGCGATCCTGACCCCACCGGATTTCTCAGTAGGCAAAACCAGGTCACTTTTGACCTCCTGGAGAGACAGATTTTCCCCTAAGATCTCTTCTAAAAGCCCTGTCTTTATCTTGGCGAATACCTCTGCTGCCTCTTTCTCCGTATACCTTCTGGGCGAAATCTCAATCTGCAGCGGAACCACCTCCTGTTCCAGCCCCTCCACAGCCAGATCATAAACAACCGGATCTCCCCCATAATCTTCCCGCTCCAGATATGTACACACAGAGGCCCCGCCGTGCTGCCAGGCAAAGCCAGCCGCTCCTAAAAGAATCCCAACTGCCACACAAAGTACCTGTTTCTTTTTCGCAGTCTCCCATTTTGCTTTCTTTTCTGCTTCCTTTTCTGCTATCTTTCCTGCTGCCTCCTCTGGTCTCCTTTCAATGTTCATCCGCTGCCCACCTCGATATCCAGAATCTTCTGTGTCAGCCACACGGACGCCAGATACACCAGCAGACACCCTGTCATCAGCACCCGCCCCAGAAGGGTCGTGTACATTACCGTGAAAAAGCCCGGGGAAGTCCAGTCAATATACAGAACCATCAGCACCGGGATCAGGTTCATGATCCGCTGCTCAAACCGTTTGGAAGCGGTCAGTGTCTGGATCTCCTCCTTCACCTGGCTGCGGTCTCCCATGATCTGCACAGTCCGCTCAATGATGGACACCAGCCGTCCGCCGCTCCTTCTGGCTATCACAAAGATACGGGTGAAATTCTCCGCTTCCTCCAGACCGCTTCGCAGGGCAAAATCCTCCAGAAGCTCCTCAATCGGACGGTTCATCTCCATCTGCCGGACCATATACCCGGTCTCCCGGACGATCATGCCCCCGCTTCCATACATCCGCTCCAGATCTCTTCTGCAGACCCGGATGGCATTGTCCACCGAATAACCGGCGCTTAATGCCGTAGACATCATCTGGATCATTTCCCGGAACTGTTTTTCCAGCTCTCTCTGCCGCTTTTTCTGTAACATGTCCTGCCACAGCCTTGGCGCCACCACCGTTAACGGCGCCATCAGGAGAAAAAATGCCCATAGACTCCGGTAACAGACGAAAGCCGCAGTTCCTGCTGCTGCCACACCTCCAGCCAGGGCCGTCAGCCGTTCTCTGCCATTTAACTGATAGTGCCGGTACTGTACCAGTCCGCCAATACCGCCGTCTTCATCCTCATATCTCTTCCCCTGCCATCCAAAGCTTCCTGGTATTTTTAAGCTCCCCCTTCTTTTCCAGCCCCTGTTCCCCCAGTTCATAAAGGGTATGGAGCCGGATCTGCCCTTCCTCATAGCCATCTACCTCCACGATCCAGAATACCCGCCTTTTCTTGTTCCTCTCCCGCCCCAGATGGATCATCACATCGAGCGCCGATGCGATCTGGCTGCGGATCGCCGCCAGAGGAAGCTCCGCGCCCATCAGCACCATGGTTTCCAGCCGCGCCAGCATATCCTTGGGACTGTTGCCGTGACCGCTGCTCATGCCGCCGTCATGACCGGTATTGTAGCTGTTCAGCAGCTCCAGAGCCTCTTTTCCACGAACCTCACCTACAATGATGCGGCTAGGATTCATTCGCAGGGACGCTTTAATGAGGTCCCCGATCCCGATCGCCCCTTCCCCCTGCGAATTGGCTGTCCTGGTCTCCAGACGCACCAGATTTTTCACCTGCTGGATCTGTAATTCCGCGGAATCCTCGATGGTGATCACCCGCTCATCTGCCGGGATATAGGCTGACAAGGCATTTAAAAATGTGGTTTTTCCAGAGTTTGTCCCGCCGCTGATAAACAGGTTATAGCCTGCCCGGACCAGCTTCTTTAAAAAATCTGCCGCTTCCTGGGTAATGGAACCAGATTCCACCAGCATTTCCATAGTGATGATCCGCGGAAATTTACGAATGGTCATGACCGGACCGTCCAGGGATACCGGAGGCAGCACCACATGGACACGGGAACCGTCCGCCAGTCTGGCGTCCGCGATTGGATTCGACACATTCACCGTCCGGTTTACCCGGCTGACCACCTGCTGGATCATATCCTCCAGCTGTTCATCCGACTCAAATTCATATTCCCACGGATGCATGACCCCGGATTCCTCTACAAAGATATGGTCCCGTCCATTGATCATCACCTCCGTGATCTCCGGGTCGTCTAATAGCTGCTGCAGAATATCCAGTTTCCGGAACGAATTAAAAATGCTTTTCCGCAGCTCCAGCCGCTCTTTTAAGGGCAGATATCCCTGACTGCCCGCTTCAAAAATCTTCCTGTCGATCCGTTCGTAAAGCTCCTCGTCCTCCACCTGGCGGTAACCGTCCAATTCCTGGCGGAGCTCGTCCCGAAACTGCTGTTTTAACTGCCTGACCCGCTCTTTTTCCCTCATGCCCTCTTCTCCTGTCATCGCCACGGCACTCCTTTTAACAGCTGTCTCACATAATCGCCCAGCTGTCCCCATAAAAGCTGTTCCAGATACGTCTCCCGACGGCCAAAATCATTGTGATAAGGCAGCTTCACCTTGCGGATCTTCTCCTGGATGTCCGGCCGTTCCACCATCTCTAAGTACTCGTCAAGCTCTTCCAGTCTGGCTGCAGAGATTCCGTCCTCCTTCACCGGCATGTATACAATATCACAGGCTCCTAAAATCGGAAGCAGACTGCCGCCTGGCCGCCCCACATCCACTACCAGGTACTCATAGCCCATTTCCAGAGCCAGTTTTTCCAATAATTTTCCCGTCTCTTCCCCAGTCATCTGCTCTAAGTCCTCTGGATAACGCACCGGGGGCAGATAATCCATTTCCTGCCAGGTATAGACGATACTGCGAAGGCGCATCACCGTCAGATCACCCTGTCGGAAAAAATACAGGACATCAGAAAGATCATTTTTACAGGAATTCCCGATCAATCTGGAAAATCCCGCAAATGCATCCAGTCCCAGATACAACACCTTCCCGTCTCTGGCCAGCTGCTGTCCCAGCGTCAGTGCCAGGGACGTCTTCAGACACCTGCCAATGGGTGAATAGATCCCCAGAATCCGGGCTTTTCTCCCCCGCACCACCAGACCTGCCTCCTCCGGGCTTTCGCAATAACAGCCGATCACCTCCCGGATCAGACTGTCTGCCGCCTGATATTTATAGACACTGGGATAGCTGTCCACCGACTTTACGATTTCTCCTTCCGCCAGCGTCACCACAGATCCTGCCCCTATCGCTTCCGCCTGTTCCCTTGGTACGGTACTGCTGATCAGCAGAATCTCGATCTTATGCTTTTTTCCATATTCCTGAAGAGCCTCCATCGAAGTAAATGGGATCACATCAAATGGCACCCGTTCTTTCTGGTTGGTCACATCCGCAAACCGCCTGGCATAGGCCGGATCCACGTCATAAACCGCCATGATCTTTTCCATCAGACCACCTCCCTGTTTTTCTGTCCGTGTCACACGCACACGCACTTTTTAAACCATCAAACATGACTCCGCCGCGTCCCATCTCTACCTGTTTCATTTCTACCTGTCTCCTAAATCAGAAACAGTAAAAATCCACTAAACAGGCATACTGCAAATGGAATCACCACTTCGTCCCCATCCCGTTTTGCAAGATAATACGGGGTTTTCTCTTTCGTAAGGAATAATCGCCTGAAATAGGCAATGAAATAAGAAATCCGCTGCCAGAAGATCCCTGACAGACACATTTTAAAGAGCGCCCAGATCGCTCCTATGAAAAATCCATATCCGATGACCACTGCTCCGTCATGCCACCCCAGCCACGCCGCAATGACCGCCATCAGCTTCACATCCCCTGCTCCCATCATGCGAAATAAAAAGAGAGGGAAACCTATCGCACACACCAGTCCCAGCCTCAGTACATATCCGCCGCACATGGACAACCACTGCCAGATTCCCAACCAGGCATGACCAGTGAAAACAACTCCGGCTGCACCGCCGTCTCCTGACAGCCGCTCCGCCGTCAAAATCGCCAGCCCCGCTGCCGCTCCAAACCCGATCACTCCGTTAGGAACCTTCCGGAATCGCAGATCTGTCACGGTACCAGCCGCCAGAACCGGTGTCAAAAACAGATACGTCAAAAAAATCCTGCACCACCTCCACAAAACGAAAAACTGCCCCTGTCAAAAATTATCTGGGAAACCTCTGCCCGAACCGGGCTGCAACTGCATAAGCGCTTGAAATGAATGGTCTGGAAATGACCTGCGCTGAATGTGATTTCATTATGCACACAAGTCTATGAAAAGTCAAGCACATTTTTTCATGCGGCACATGGACAATAACTGTTTGCGCAACGCGTGAACAGTAACGGTAACCCCGCACGAACAAGAAACCGTCAGACTTTTCGGAAATCATTGAAACTATCAAACTTTTCCGAAATCACAGAAACCGTCAGACTTTCTTCGGAATCATTGACCATCTTTCTGGAAAATGGTAAAATAGTAGAAAGTTTTTCTCGTATATTTTCCAATCTTCCAGAAATACTAATTACTGTAAAACCCCGGAACGGCTTTCGTCACAAACCGGCATATTTTTCCCGGATTTCAAGGTCGCCGCCAGCCGGAGCATCATATTTCAGGGAGAGATGTTAAACTATGAAATTACATGGAAAACGTACCAAACAGGCTCTGGCCTTCTATCTGGAACGACAGAAATTACGACAGGAGATCGAGCAGACCCGCCACAGCATCGATTCTGCGAGAAATCATTTTGAACAGGTGGTAGATCCTACTCTCATCGACTGCTATATCTATGAACTGAACGCGGCACAGCTGCGCTACCAGTTCCTTCTGCGCCGTTTCAAAAGTCTGGAACCTGAATCAACATAAGCGGTATCGGAACGATGCAGCCAAAACAACCGCACAACTTCCGGTCCGCCATATTTTATGACAGCTTGGAGGATTTGGCGTATGGGTACTTGGTATGAAAAGGGGATCTTCTATCACATGTATCCCCTGGGGCTGACCGGGGCTCCAAAACACAATGACCAGACAGAGGTCACTGACCGGATGAAGGAACTGGCGGAGTGGATTCCCCATATGTGTTCCCTGGGATGTAACAGTCTCTACATCGGCCCGTTATTCGAATCTTCCACCCACGGCTATGACACCAGGGATTACAAACTGGTGGACCGCCGCCTTGGTGACAACGACGGCTTTCGTCATTTCGTAAAAGCATGCCATGAGGCAGGCATCCGCGTGGTGGTGGACGGCGTGTTCAACCACACCGGACGGGAATTCTTTGCTTTCCAGGACATTCAGAAAAACCGGGAGAATTCTCCTTACAGGGACTGGTACCGGGGTGTTAACTTCGGCTGGGGAAGCCCCATGGGAGACTCCTTTGGCTATGAGGCATGGCAGGGGCATTATGAGCTTCCGTGCTTAAACCTGTGGAATCCGGAGGTCAAACAATACCTCTTCGATGTGATCCGATTCTGGATCGACGAATTTGATATTGACGGTATCCGCTTAGACTGTGCCAATGTCCTGGATTTTAACTTCATGAAGGAAATGCGGGCACAGACTGCCACCATGAAACCGGATTTCTGGCTCATGGGCGAGGTGATCCACGGTGAGTATTCTCGTTGGGTAAACCCGGAGATGCTTCATTCCGTTACCAACTATGAGCTTCACAAGGGATTGTATTCCGGGCACAACGACCATAACTATTTTGAGATCGCCCACACCGTGCGCCGTCTGGAGCAGGTGGGCTATCAGCTTTACACCTTCGTGGACAACCATGACGAGGATCGTCTGGCCAGCAAACTTCGTAACTCGGAGCACCTGTATTCTGTATACACCCTGCTCTACACCCTGCCCGGCATTCCATCCATTTATTACGGCAGTGAATGGGGCATGGAAGGCAGACGGACCAGGGAAAGCGATGATATGCTGCGTCCCTGCATCCACATCACTGATGAGGCTTCCTACCACACCGATCTGACCGACTACATCAGCAGGTTAGGTCAGATCCATGAGGAACAGCCAGAACTCCACATGGGACGCTACCAGGAACTGACCTTAACCAACCGTCAGTACTCCTTTGCCCGCCACGGAGACCACTCCTGCATTATCACCGCAGTGAACAATGACGAGAATCCGGCGTCCATGGACATTCCGGTTCCACTCCACGCTTCCACCGCGGAAAATCTCCTGGATCACACCGAGATCCAGATCCAGAATGGACGGATACACATCACGCTTCAGGCTGGTCGGGGGGCCATCCTGAAAATCAGGGAGGAATAATGTATGGCACGTAGCAAAAAAGAAATCGGAACGGGATTTATCACACAGATGGACCGCTATCTGTTTGGAGAAGGAACCCATTATCAGATCTATGATAAGCTGGGCGCGCACCCGAAAAATTATAAGGGGAAAGACGGTTTTTATTTTGCTGTATGGGCGCCTCACGCCGCTGCTGTTTCTGTAGTCGGCGATTTCAACAACTGGGACCCGGATGCGGATCCCATGAAGGTTTTGGAGACCTCCGGCATCTACGAAGCATTTATCCCGGGCTTAAAAGAGGGGGAATTATACAAATTCGCCATCACGACACAGTCCGGCAAGGTTTTATTTAAGAGCGATCCTTACGCTTTCGGCAGCGAGTACCGTCCGGGAACCGCTTCCATCACCCGGGACATTTCCGGCTTTCAATGGAAGGACAATACCTGGATGACCAAGCGGGAAACCCAGGATCTTACTACCTCTCCACTTTCCATCTATGAGGTGCATCTCGGCTCCTGGAGAAAGGCCAACCGGGAGGAAAAGGACGGTTATTATACCTACATAGAGGCAGCCCACGAGCTGGCCGCCTACGTAAAAGACATGGGCTACACCCACGTGGAGCTGATGGGTATCGCGGAACACCCGTATGACGGCTCCTGGGGCTATCAGGTGACCGGATATTATGCGCCGACCAGCCGTTATGGCACCGCTGCCGAGTTCATGTATTTTGTCAACTATATGCACAAGCATGGCATCGGCGTGATCTTAGACTGGGTTCCTGCCCATTTTCCAAAGGACGCCCACGGTCTGGCTGATTTTGACGGACAGGCTCTCTACGAATACGCAGATCCACGCAAAGGCGAGCACCCGGACTGGGGCACCAAGGTCTTTGATTACGGCCGCAACGAGGTCTCCAATTTCCTGATCGCCAACGCTTTATACTGGATCGAGCAGTATCACATCGATGGGCTTCGTGTAGACGCTGTGGCTTCCATGCTGTATCTGGACTACGGACGCACACCTGGAAACTGGGTTCCGAATCAATACGGGGAAAATAAAAACTTAGAAGCCATCGAGTTCTTCCGCCACTTAAACAGCGTGGTAAACAAACAGGGCCACGGTGCGGCAGTGATCGCAGAGGAATCCACCGCATGGCCGATGGTTACCGGCAGACCGGAAGACGGCGGCCTTGGTTTCAAATTCAAATGGAACATGGGCTGGATGCACGATTTCCTGGAATACATGAAATTGGACCCGTATTTCCGCAAATTTAACCACAACAAGATGACCTTCGGCATGACCTACGCCACCAGTGAAAATTTCATCCTGGTGCTGTCCCACGACGAAGTGGTTCATTTGAAATGCTCTATGATCAACAAAATGCCCGGCATCTATGAGGACAAGTTCGCCAATTTAAAAGTGGGCTACACCTTTATGATGGGACATCCGGGCAAGAAACTATTGTTTATGGGACAGGATTTCGGACAGTTCCACGAATGGGACGAGAAAGTGGCTCTGGACTGGTATTTAGCTGACGAGCCGCTGCACAAAGACCTTCAGGACTACTGCCGTGACCTGCTCCATCTGTACAAAAAATACCCTGCTTGTTACAGCCAGGACTATGATTGGAAGGGATTCCAGTGGATCAACGCCAATGACGCAGACCGCAGCATTTTCAGCTTCGTCCGTTATTCCGCCACCGGCAGACAAAATCTGTTATTTGTCTGCAACTTCACCCCTGTTTCCCGCCCAGATTACCGGGTCGGTGTTCCGAAATCCGGCAATTACACCCTGATCCTGGATGAAACACACGGTTCTTATAAGACCGGCGATCAGAAGATCGTATTTAAGGCGAAAAAGAGCGAATGTGACGGCCAGCCGTACTCCATCGCTTACCCGCTTCCGGCCTATGGAACCGCGGTCTTCAGGTTCTAAAAGGAGGATAAACTACCATGCAGACAATCCTTGTTTGCGATGACGATAAACAGATCGTCGAGGCCATTGATATTTACCTGACCGGCGAAGGTTTTCAGGTGATCAAGGCTTATGATGGCTATGAAGCACTGGAATTACTGGAAAATAACAGCGTGGATCTGATGATCGTGGATGTGATGATGCCGGGCTTAGACGGCATCCGCACCACGTTGAAGGTAAGGGAGACCAGCAGTATCCCCATCATCATTCTCTCTGCAAAATCAGAGGACGCTGACAAGATCCTTGGCTTAAATATCGGCGCTGACGATTACATCACCAAGCCATTTAACCCGCTGGAATTAGTGGCCCGTGTCAAATCCCACATGCGCCGCTACACCCAGCTTGGCAATTTAAGCCAGCAGTCCACCGACACTATTTACCGCTGCGGTGGCCTTCAGATCAACGATGATACCAAGGAAGTGTACGTGGATGACGAACAGATCAAGCTGACTCCCATTGAATACAACATCCTGCTGCTTCTGGTGAAGAATGCCGGAAAGGTGTTCTCCATCGATGAGATCTATGAGCAGATCTGGAATGAGGAGGCCATCGGCGCCGACAACACCGTAGCAGTACATATCCGGCACATCCGCGAAAAGATCGAGATCAACCCGCGGGAGCCACGGTACTTAAAAGTTGTCTGGGGTGTTGGCTATAAGATTGAAAAGCAGTAGGTGTCACCTATGAAAGAACAGAATGGCAAACGAAATACCTGGCCTATGGCCTTAAAAAAGCAGACTGCGTTTATGATCCACCTGCTGTTCCTGGTCCTGTTCCTCGTTGGTTCCATTTTCGTCTATTTCAACGAGAACTACGGGCGGGGGCTTAACTGGGTCCGGGAGGAAAATTACGCAGATACCTATTCCTGCACCAGCCAGCTGGAATCAGATGTGGAAAATATCTTCAAATACGTCAGCTACAAAAACCTTTTGGAAAAAAACGGGGAGATCAACTACCAGACTGACATGGTCTGCGTTACCTTCAGCTCCGGCCGCACGGTAATCTACACACTGGATGAGATGATCCGATACGCAAAAAGCCTGGGCTACTATCTGACCGATTCCTATGAGGTGGCAGGGGGGCCGTCTGTGGCGGACAATTCCGATGATGATGATGATCTGCCGTTGATCGAATGGAAGGCTTACGACCCCAACGAGGTTTATTCAGAACCCGGGGATCAGTACGCTTCGCTGAAAGATCTGTCCGTACAGGTTCTGGAGGTTCTGGGTGATTACTATCAGATCCGCAACAACTATATCAACCAGCCCTCCAACCTGCATTTCAGAGTCTCTTACCGGAATCAGTCCGGACAGGAAAATGTCTACACGAACTCCAACGACATGACCACAGAGCAGATCCGTTCCTTTGGACGTTACCTCTATATCTCCGGTGAATCCATCCTGATGGACACCAACTTAAAATACGTCCCGGAAAACATTACCTCCCAGCTGGAGACTTATAATCTTTACGGCAATAATGATTATTACATTGTTTTAGGACTGGATACCAGCTATCCATATACGGACCCTTACTCCACTGCCCATAATCAGTATGAGAAGATCCGTCTGGACTATATCTCCGGTATGGTACTGTTCACTCTTGGTGGAATCGGCGCCGTCATCACGCTGGTCATCATGATCGTCCTGACCGGACACTGTGACGAATCTCCCAAAAAAATCCAGCTTTGCCGTTTTGATCAGATTCCTCTTGGGGCTTTCCTTGGCTTATGGGCGGTTTCTCTGGCTGCAGCACACTATCTGACCCGTCAGTACGGAGAGTTTTATTTGAATTTTCTGATCAGTGAACAGTATTGGGACTACAGCAGCCGCTGGATGGAAATGACCGTTTCCTATGGCATTACACTTCCTGCACTTTTAAGCCTTATCCGCTGCTATAAAGCTGGTGTCATCTGGAAAAACAGTCTGACCTGCCGTATCCTGCACAAGTGCCTGACAGCGTTGACAAACTGCTCCTTTCCGGTTCGTTTATCTCTTTGCTTTGCCGGATATCTGACCGTGGATGGCGTACTTTTCGCCTGCTTTGCTTATTTCTTCTTAAAACAGGACTCTTTAAGTTTTTCCTATCTGTATCTGGTTCCTGCTGTGATCTTTATCGGTTTTCAGATATGGATCTACCTGCTTCTATTCCGGAACCAGGTAGAATATGAGAAGATCACACATGGTATTTTCCAGATGGCTGATGGTGATACGGAATATAAGATCGATTCTGACGGTTTTTCCGGCAAAGGCGCAACAGTTGCCAAAGCCCTGAATAACATCGGTGACGGCATGGAAACTGCCTTGAAAGAACAGGTCAAAAGTGAACGCTTAAAGGCTGATCTGATCACCAATGTATCCCATGATATCAAGACGCCTCTCACGTCTATTATCAACTATGTGGATTTATTAAAACGAGAAAAGATCCAGGACGAGAAGATCGCCCGGTATTTAGATATCTTAGACCAGAAATCCCAGCGGTTAAAGACACTGACGGAGGATCTGGTAGAAGCCTCCAAGGCCAGCTCCGGCAACTTAAAGCTGGAGATTGCCAAGATCGATCTGGTGGAGATGATCCAGCAGACCAATGGAGAATTTGAAGAAAAATACCAGATCCGACATCTGGATCTGGTATCTTCTCTCCCGAATGAATGCCTTCTGATCGCTGTGGACGGACGCCGTCTGTGGCGGGTTTTGGAAAACCTTTACAATAACGCATTCAAATATGCCATGGAGAACAGCCGCATCTATGTGGATGTGACCTCCTCCGATGGATTTGCTTATTTTACGATCAAAAATGTCTCTGCCAATCCGTTAAATATCCATGCGGATGAACTGACAGAGCGATTCGTCCGGGGCGATGTTGCCAGAACCACCGAAGGAAGTGGTCTGGGACTTTCCATCGCCAAGGACTTAACCCAGCTTCAGGGCGGAACCTTCAAGCTTTACATCGATGGCGATCTCTTCAAGGCACAGGTGGGATTCCCACTCTGTAACCTTGAAGAACCGGAGCATTTAGAAGATTCTCCAGCCACAGATGAAGTTGTTTCTCCACCAGGAGCTTAAAGAACGGTGAACCACCTTTCCGTTACTGGAGGACGCATCGATCACGGTGCCTCCTCCGGCAACGATGCCTACATGTCCGCTTACAACGATAATATCTCCAGCCTGAAGGCTATTAAAATTCGTGATCTTCGTGTATTTTCCAATACTTCTCCAGCCGGAGGATGTGGTATAACTCTGTTTTACTCCCGCTTTATTCAGACACCAGTATACAAAACCGGAACAGTCAAAGCTGTTCGGACCTTTGGCGCCCCATACATACGGACTTCCCAGCTTGGAGCTTGCGATAGATAAGAGTCCGCTGACACCACTGCCTCCAACACTTCCCCTGGAACCGCCGGAAGAACTGGAATTACTCTTACCGGAAGAAGAACTGGAAGATCCAGTAGATTTCTTTACATCATTGCTGGTCAGCTTCGCCATGGTCATCCGTCCTACAGAACCATCACTTGCCAGACCATTGTTGCTCTGGAAGCTCTTGACCGCACTTTCTGTCTTATCACCAAAATATCCCGTTACATTGGAAGAAGATAAATATCCATATTTGCTGAGCAGGTTCTGGACCTGTTTGACGCTGTCCCCCTGATCACCAAGGACAAGACCGTTGGCCACTGCTCCCGGATCATTTAATGCGGCTCTGGTGGACGGCCCTAAGTAACCATCAACAACCAGGTCATTACGGGACTGGAACTGCTTTAATGCCACAGAGGTATCATTTCCATAGGTTCCGTCTGGTTCTGTTGTCAGATAGCCTAACTCTTTCAACCGTTTCTGGGCGGCTTCTACCACTTCACTCTTATCTCCGTAAACCAATAAGTTTGGTTTCACATCTTCACTATATAATAAGTTCACGGTACGGCGGCCCACCTTGCCATCCTGATCCAGACCATTGACCTGCTGCATCTTCTTAACCGCTTCTTCCGTTTTCTCACCGAAACTACCGGTCACCAGATCTGCCGCAGCCAGATAACCCAATTCATATAAACGTTTCTGGATACGCTCGATATCGGAGCCCTGGTCGCCATTCTGCGCTGCATAATACTTGGCGTTGGAATCCATAATCGCATCCCAGGTAGCCGGGCCTACGATTCCGTCCTGATCCAGTTTATTCTGCCGCTGGAAGGTTTTCACTGCTTCCTGGGTCACATTTCCAAAATATTCCGTCGGCTCATCGTTATCCATAAAGCCTAACTCCATCAACCGGGCCTGCAGCTCTGAGATCTTCTCATGTTCCACACCCAGCCGCAGATACTCCGGTGCAGGCTCTGTCTCCGGAACCGGAAGATCCTTTAAACGCTCATAATCCGGTCCATCCGGCGTTAACTGCTCCATGCCGTCCACCACCGCCTGACCTTCACTCTCTGTCTGGATGGACACTTTTACCGGCTCGTTAGAATTCGACACAGGGGTTTTGCCACAACCGGACAGAAGCACCGCCACTGCAAACGCTGCCGCTGCTGTTCTGTATATCTTATGTTTCATTGACACGTTTCTCCTTTTTTTGCCTCATATCGTAATAATTCCATATCTTCATCATTACGCCATGCTCTGGTCAAATCCTGTCTATTGTAACATATTTTTAATATATTTAAAAGGCAGGAGGAGCGGTTCATAGATTTTTCATAAACTTCATGATCCGCAGACCATAAGACCTGCGGATCACAATTGTTTTACTGATTCCGTTACATTTTTAATTAAAAAAGAATCCTGCTTGCAGGATTTTCCGCCTGCGGCGGGTCGCTTTCGCGACATTCTTCCACTCCGCCGCAGTGCGATCCTTAGCGGAGCGTTATTATGTCATAGGACGAAGTTTCCTATGACATAATAAAAAAGCCCCAACCCCGCAGCTCTCCGTCTGCAAAATCGGAACCTTTTATAGTGCACCTTCAGGGACTCGAACCCTGGACAAATAGATTAAGAGTCTACTGCTCTACCAACTGAGCTAAAGGTGCATATTCTGTTGTTTTGTTGTGTCGCTTTGTGTTGTTCTCCGTGACACGAACATTAGTATATCTCATAGGTCAAAAAATGTCAACAACTTTTTTAAAAAAAAATTTTACTTTTTTTAAGGGCGGCCAGACACCCTTTTTGTGCCTGCCGCCCATCACCCTTACAGTGCTTTGTCCATCGCCTCTTTCAGCACTCTTTTATCCTGCATACCGATCATCTTGGCAACTGCCTCGCTTCCCTTAAATACCATAAAGGTCGGGATAGACATGATACGGTATTTGGTAGCGATATCCATGGCATTGTCTACATTGATCTTGCCGACTTTTACCTTGCCTGCGTACTCCTCAGCCAGTTCTTCCACTACTGGAGCCATCGCCTTACATGGGCCGCACCAGTCTGCGTAGAAATCCACCAATACCGGGATCTCGCTATCATATACTTCCTTCTCAAAATTACCGCTTGTTAATACAACTTCCATTTTTATTTCCTCCTTTGCTGTTTTACTTCCGTTTCTTATCCGGTTTCTTGCACTCGCCGCAGATGGCCTTCTCTGCCTCCTTGAAGCATTTTCTCCACTTCAGGATCTTCCGGTTCCAGCCGATCTTGTCACAGGTGGCCTGCTGGAGCTTCTTTTTCATGCACTCACATAGGGACATATCCATCACCCTAGTCTGCCCGGTTTGCTTCATTTTATGACATCCACCGCCCCTGGTTTCCAATTAAATGCGTCCTAATTGGAAGATCCCTTCACAGTTTGACGATCACTGGCTCTTTCGTGACGCGGTCAGCTTGCAGATCGGTTTCCCCTCACCGGAGAACTTGGTCTCATACTCGGTCATCACATTGCCTTCCGCATATTCGCTGTGATGCAGATCAAAGGTGTGCATCTCGATCTCCCAGCCTGCTTCTGGAATCGCTTCCAGGGAGTAGTCAAATAAGCCGCGGTTGTCCGTCTTAAACTCGACTTTTCCTTCCGGGCATAAAATCTGATCATACACTGCCATAAACTGTGGAGAAGTCAGTCTTCTTTTGGCGTGGCGATCCTTCGGCCATGGATCAGAGAAGTTCAGATAGATCTTCGCCACCTCACCCTTCTTGAAAATATCTGCCAGCTTACGGGCATCTACACACATAAAACAGATGTTGGTCAGTTCCAGGGTTTCACGCTTCTGAATGGCTTTTATTAATACAGAAGAGTACATCTCGATTCCCACATAGTTAATATCCGGGTTCTGCTGAGCCAGCTCCATCAGAAACTTTCCCTTTCCCATACCAACCTCGATGTGGATCGGATTCTCATTGCCAAACACCTCTGCCCAGCAGCCTTTCTTCTGTTCTGGCTCCTGGATCACAAAAGTACTTTCCTCTATCTGTTTTTCTGCGCCTGGAATATGGCGTAATCTCATATCATTTCCTCCAAATGGTTAAAATACAGCTCTCGCCGCAAGCCTATCTTACCACGGTCATTACCTTCTTGTAAAGCGTCCCTCTATCACCTTACATTTCTCTTACAGTGCAAAATTATAGATGCAGAAATTGTCGAAAAATAGTATAATAAAGACGGAATTCTGGATTTTTACATCATTTATATATGAGGAGGATCTTCTATGACCGCAAACGAAGCAATCAGCAGCTGGGAAAAGATCCAGCAGGGCGTGAAGGAAGCAGAAACACTGATGGGAAAAAGGGAATACAACTTATCCATGGTCAAGGCAAGGCAGACCCTGGAATTTATGGTTCATTGTCTGTGTGACCAGGTCGGTATTATGGAACCAGATCTGTCACGCTCCATTGACGCTCTTTATAATGAACGGGTCATCACCAAGACCACCTGCGAACACTACCACAAAATCCGCATGCTCGGCAACTCTGCTGTCCATGAAAATAATACCAGTGCTTACGATGCCAACCAGGCTTATCAGTTTCTGTCCCAGGAGGTTTACACCTTCTCCCATGACTACCGGGCAGGCAAACGCCGCCCGTCAGCCGCATCCAAGAGCCGTTCCTCTCAGACCGAACGCCGCACCTCTGGCAGCTCCAAAGGTTCAAGCAGCTCCAGAAGCCGCAAGAAAAGCTCCGACAGCCGTTTCTCTTCCACTGATCTGATCCGACTTGGCGCAGTCCTGGTCTGTGTGGCAGTCATCGTTCTGGTTGTTCGTCTGGTCCTTCCTAAGAAGAAAGGCGCAACAGAAACTGCTCCGGTCACAACCGAGAACCTGCTTCCAGAGACTATGGCCGCCCCGGAAACTATGGCAGAGACCACTCCGGCCGCTGTTTACAAGACCTCTGACAACTTAAATGTCCGCTCCGAGCCCTCCACTTCAGGAAACAAGCTGGGACTTCTTCCAGCAGGAACCATCGTAGATTATGTGGAAGATTATGACAGCGAATGGGCCGTGATCAACTATGACGGCACCCAGGCTTATGTGTCCAGACAGTTCCTGGTACATGACTGATCTTACGTTCCCAGGCTTTCCCGGGAACGTGATTCTGTCTGGGATCATCCACAAGTTGTCTGACATCTTTTTTGTCATATGCTTTATCATTATCTGACAATTTTTTGTCATACTGGAACTTATGCCCAAAAAACAGCGAGGCGTATTTGCTATTTTTTGGGCATTTTGCATGTTACTTTTTTTCCAAAATGGTGTATTATGTTAAAAGGCACTTATGTACAAACTTATGTACAATATTAGTCAGTACCTATATGTTATCTGCAGATGCTGACACAGGTGTAAAAAAAAGGTAACTATGAAGGTACTGAATAGTTACGAAAAAAGACAAGGAGGATACGATGTGAACGATGTAATCAACAAATTGTCTGACATTGAACAGGCTTCTGTCAACATTATGGACAGTGCCAATGCCCGTAAAAAAGAGATCGCTGCTCAGATGGCGGACAAGACATCCAGCTTTGATGCCCAGATCCAGGCTGATACCGCCAAAAAGTTAGCAGATCTGCGTGCTCAGATGGAAGTCGATATGCAAGCCAAGTTGTCTAAGCAGAAATCTGATGCTGAGGAGACCTTACGGCAGATGGAGGACAGTTATGCTGCCCATCACACAGAATATGCACAGGCTCTCTTTCGAACTATGACAGAGAGGTGAGCGTATGAGTGGCTTATTAGCTTACAGCGGTATTGCCACGAAAGTGAAATCCATGCAGAGCAAGCTTCTTTCCGAAGATAAGCTCCGGGAAATGGCTGCTTTAGAAAATGTTCCTGAGGCATTGGAATACTTAAAACGCCAGCCCGCTTACGAAGACCTTTTCAGCGATGTGGACGACCAGTCCTTTCACCGCAGCGCCATCGAACAGCGGCTGCTTCTTTCCAAATACCGGGATTTCACTAAGCTTTACCGTTTTTCCAGAGTTTCCCAGCGGAAGTTTCTGGATCTTTATTTTCTGCATTATGAGATCGCCATATTAAAACGCTGTCTCCGATGCGTACTGGATCACCGGAATCCGGATCTGGACCTTTCCTTATTTCAGGAGTTCTTTGAGAAGCACTCTCACCTGAATTTAATGGCCCTGTCTTCCGCTCAGACGATCCAGGATTTCGTTTCGAATTTAGGTGGTACTGTATTTTACGATCTTCTGGCTGATCTGGCAGAAACACCGGGAACCACTTTGTTTGACTATGAATTAAAGATGGATCTCCTTTATTTTAAGACCATGTGGAAACAGGCTTCTTACCTCTCCAAAAAAGAGGCTGAGATCTTGACCCAGTGCTTCGGAAGCAAGCTGGATCTGTTAAACATCCAGTGGATCTACCGTTCCAAAAAGTATTATCAGCTTTCTACTGCTGACATTTACGCGCTGCTGATTCCGATCTCTTACCATCTGCACCGCGATGATATCCGCAAATTAGTAGAAAGCGAAGGGGTAGATGGATTTTTCGCTGCTCTGAAAACCACTTCCTATGGTTCCATGTTCACAACAGATCTGTACCAGCAGCCGGATCTGGAGGAACTGTATGAAAAAGTCTTAGACCGGGTTCACCGGCTGACGGTTCAGAGACAGCCTTATTCCATCGCAGCTTTGAATACCTATCTTTATTTTAAAGAACAGGAGGTTCAGAGAATCATCACCGTGATCGAAGGAATCCGATACGGATTGGGGGCAGACACCATTTGTTCCTATGTAATCAAACACTAAAGGGGGCTAACAACTGTGATTGAAAAAATGAAGTTCTTAAGCGTTACCGGCCATAAGGACGACATGGATCGTGTCATCGACCAGTATCTCTCCAAACACGAGATGCAGTACGAGAACGCTCTGTCAGAATTAAAAACCGTATCCAACTTAAGACCATTTATGGCGACCAACCCTTATAAAGATGTTTATCAGCAGGCCTGCCTTCTGACCGACTCTTTTCCTAAGGAAACCATCGACAATGCCAGAGAGATCACTCTGGATGAGGCGGTTGCCATTGTAACACGCTGCCAAAAGCAGTTTGAGGAGCTGGCTTCTAAGAAGGAAGCCTTACAGAAATCCTTAGAGGAAGCGGAAAGCTCTCTGGGCAAGATTTCCCATTTCTCCGAACTGGATTATGATATCAGCAGCATTCTCCATTTTAAATTTATCAAATTCCGTTTTGGACGCATTTCCAGGGAATATTATGACAAGTTTTATAACTATGTATATGACTCTGTAGACACGGTTCTTTACCGCTGTGATGAGGACCAGGAATATGTATGGTGCGTTTACTTCGTCCCGGGAAGCATCAGCGACAAGGTAGATGCCATCTACGCTTCCATGCACTTTGAGCGTACTTTCATTCCGGATGAATATGAAGGAACCGCAAAGCAGGCTTCTGATCTGCTGACCGGAAAAATTTCTGATCTGAAAGCTCAGGTTGCCAAGGCAGATCAGGCATTAAACGTTGCTTCTGAAAATGCCAGGGAAGATCTGTCAGCGGCTGTAAAACGCCTGGCTATCTTCACCAAAAACTTTGATATCCGCAAATTAGCAGCCTGTACCAACCATGATGAGGCTCACACCCACTACATTTTATGTGGCTGGATGCCAGAGAAAGAGGCTGAGAGCCTGCAGCGTGAGATGGCTGATGATATCATGGCCTTCTGCATCGTAGAAGACAATCATGATAACATCACCAGCCGCCCGCCGACAAAGCTGAAAAACTGCAAGCTGTTCAAGCCTTTCGAAATGTTTGTAGATATGTACGGACTTCCGTCCTACAACGAGTTAGATCCAACCGTTCTGATCGGTCTTTCCTATTCCATTCTCTTCGGTTTCATGTTCGGAGATGTGGGACAGGGCTTATGTCTGATGATCGGCGGCTGGCTTCTGTATCATTTTAAGAAAATGAACCTTGCGGGCATTCTTTCCCGCTGTGGCTTCTGTTCCACCATCTTTGGATTCCTCTTCGGCAGCTTCTTCGGTTTTGAAGATGTCATTCCTGCCCTGTGGCTCCATCCAAAGACAGCCATGATGCAGGTTCCATTTGTCGGCAACTTAAATACCGTATTCGTGGTTGCCATCGGCCTTGGTATGCTGATCATCCTTCTGACCATGGTCTTAAACATCTACAACAGCGTGAAAGAGCACAATACCGAAAAGACCTGGTTTGATACCAATGGTGTTGCCGGACTGGTATTTTACGGCGCTCTGACCGTTACCCTGGCACTTTACATGACCGGACATGCACTTCCTGCTGCTATCGTACTGGTTGTGATGTTTGTGATCCCGCTTCTGGTGATCTTCTGTAAAGAGCCTCTGACCGCGCTGGTTGAGAAAAAGAGCCATCTGATCGAGGACAGCAAGGTCATGTTCTTCGTGCAGGGCTTCTTTGAATTATTTGAGGTATGCTTGAGCTACTTCTCTAACACTCTTTCCTTCGTCCGTGTGGGAGCATTCGCAGTCAGCCATGCGGCTATGATGGAAGTTGTACTGATGTTGGCAGGCGTAGAAGCAGGCAATCCAAACTGGGCTGTCGTAGTCCTTGGCAACTTATTTGTCTGCGGTATGGAGGGCCTGATCGTTGGTATCCAGGTACTTCGTCTGGAATACTACGAGTTATTCAGCCGTTTCTACCGTGGTACCGGCCGCGCATTCAGGCCTTACGGAAAAGCTTAATTTTTTAATTCACTTTATAAAAGGAGAGTAAAATCATGAGTTTATTAGTTAAAATCACATTAGCCGCAGCATTAATCTTAAGCATCGTTGTTCCTTTCGGCGCATTCGCCATGGGTGAGAAAACAAAAGGCCGTTATAAAACCGCTTTAGGCATCAATGTATTCCTGTTCTTCGGTACCTTGATCGTATCTTCCGTACTGATGTTCTCCGGCAACGCATTCGCTGCTGAAGCTGCTACTGAGACCTCTTCCGCTTTAGGCATGGGCTGTGTCGCTGCTGCTCTTTCTACCGGTATGTCCTGTATCGGTGGTGGTATCGCCGTATCCGCTGCTGCTTCCGCTGCATTAGGTGCGATCAGCGAAGACGGTTCTATCCTTGGTAAATCATTAATCTTCGTAGGACTTGCCGAAGGTGTTTGTCTGTATGGTCTGATCATCTCCTTCATGATCTTAGGTAAGTTCTAATCCATGAAAATGTACTTGATCAGCGACAACGTCGATACCTGGACTGGCATGCGCCTGGCAGGTGTCGAGGGCTGTGTCGTTCATGGAAAAGATGAGCTTCAGAAGGAACTTGATAAGGTTATGGCCGATAAAGAGGTTGGCATCGTTCTTCTTACAGAAGGGTTTGGCCGCCGTTTTCCGGAACTGGTAAACAAAGTAAAGCTGAACCGGATCCCTCTGTTTGTGGAGATTCCCGACCGACATGGAACCGGCCGCAAGCCAGACTTTATCACCTCCTATGTCAATGAAGCCATTGGACTGAAATTATAAGATATAAGAAAGAGGTGGTCGTCGTGACAACGGAAGAAAAATTAGAACGTTTCCAGAAGTACTGTCTGGAAAATGCAAGAGTCCGCAGCGCAAATATGCTGGACGAATATACGCAGGCACTTGAAAAGACGTTTGAAGAGCATCAGGCAGACGCCCATCGCCGTGCAGATATGCAGATCAAGGCAGAGACCCAGAAGATCCAGAAGGACATCAACAAAAAGCTGTCCATCGAGCAGATCAACTTAAAACGGACTCTCGGTCATAAGCAGGACGAATTAAAGGATAAATTATTTGTAGAACTCCGTGATATGCTTGCAAACTTTATGGAGACTGCCGAGTACGACAGACTCTTAGATGCACAGGTAGCGGACGCTGTCAAGATCGCAGACGGCGAGCCAATGATCATCTATATTGATCCGGCTGATGAAAAAAAGCTCCACAATCTGGCTATGCAGCACCAGGCCGATGTACGGATCAGCGAATATTCTTTCCTGGGCGGCACCAGAGCCGTGATCCCAGGCAAAAACATTCTGATCGACAACTCCTTCCAGGCAAGGCTTGCCGAGGCAAGAGAGAATTTCCAGTTCGATTCAGCAGCACAGACAGGAGGTACCATCCATGGCTAAGACAGGCGTTATCTATGGCATCAACGGCCCTATCGTCCACATCAAAGGCGATGTCGGTTTTGAGATGCATGAAATGGTCTATGTCGGAAAAGACAATCTGGTTGGTGAGGTAATCGGTCTGGCCTCCGATGATACCATCATTGAAGTATATGAGGAAACCACCGGTATGAAACCTGGTGAGATCGTAACTGGTACCGGCGCTCCGGTATCCGTTACCCTGGCACCTGGTATTTTAAATAACATTTTCGACGGTATTGAGCGTCCATTAAGCGAGATCGCAAAAGAAGGCGGCGCTTACATTGGCCGCGGTGTGAATGTAGATTCCCTGGATACCCAGAAATTATGGGAGACCCATATGACTGTAAAAGCAGGTGACCGCCTGTATCCGGGTTCTATTATCGCAGAGGTTCCGGAGACCCCGGCTATCACCCACAAGGTGATGCTTCCACCGGATTTAGAGGGCTATGTCATCGATGTTGCTGCTGATGGCAAATACACCATCAACGACACCATTTTGACCTTACAGTTATTAGATGGAACCGAGAAAAAGCTTTCCATGACCCAGAAATGGCCGATCCGTGTACCGCGTCCAACAGCAAAGCGTTATCCGGCATCTGTTCCGCTGATCACCGGCCAGCGTATCATGGATACCATGTTCCCACTGGCTAAGGGTGGCACAGCAGCGATCCCAGGCGGTTTCGGTACCGGCAAGACCATGTCCCAGCACCAGATCGCAAAATGGTCTGACGCAGATGTGATCATCTACATCGGCTGCGGCGAGCGTGGTAATGAGATGACCCAGGTTCTGGAGGAGTTCAGCGAACTGATCGACCCGAAATCCGGCAACCCTCTGATGGACCGTACCACTCTGATCGCCAACACCTCCAACATGCCGGTTGCTGCCCGTGAGGCAAGTCTTTACTCTGGTCTGACTCTGGCTGAGTATTACCGGGATATGGGCTACGATGTAGCCATCATGGCAGACTCCACTTCCCGTTGGGCAGAGGCTCTGCGAGAGCTTTCCGGACGTCTGGAAGAGATGCCGGCCGAGGAAGGTTTCCCGGCATATCTGGCTTCCCGTCTTTCCGCTTTCTATGAGAGAGCCGGAATGATGCAGAACTTAAATGGAACCGAAGGTTCTGTTACCATCATCGGAGCAGTTTCCCCACAGGGTGGTGATTTCTCCGAGCCTGTCACCCAGAACACCAAACGTTTCGTCCGCTGCTTCTGGGGACTGGATAAATCCTTAGCTTACGCAAGACATTATCCTGCGATCCAGTGGCTGACCAGCTACTCCGAGTATTTAACAGACTTAGCACCATGGTACAATGACCATGTAAATCCCAAATTCGTGGACTACCGCAACCGCTTAATGTACCTGTTAAACCAGGAAAGCAGCTTAATGGAGATCGTAAAACTGATCGGCAGCGATGTTCTGCCTGACGACCAGAAACTGATCCTGGAGATCGCCAAGGTTATCCGTGTCGGCTTCTTACAGCAGAACGCCTTCCACAAGGATGATACCTGTGTACCGATGACCAAGCAGTTCGCCATGATGGATGTGATCCTGTACCTGTACAAGAAGTCCAAATCCCTGATTTCCATGGGTATGCCGATGTCTGTTCTGAAAGAGGATAAGATCTTCGATAAGGTCATCGCCATGAAATACGACATCCCGAATGACAAGCCGGAACTGTTTGAGCAGTATAAAAAAGACATTGACGCATTCTATGAAGACGTCATTGAAAGAAACGCATAAGAAGGAGGTTCCAAATGGCAGTTGAATATTTAGGTTTAAGTGCAATCAACGGACCTCTGGTGGTCCTGGAAGGTGTCCGCGGCGCCAGCTACGATGAGATCGTGGAAATGACCGTGGGCGGCAATGAAAAGAAGCTGGGACGTATTGTTGAGGTTTACGAGGACAAAGCCATCATCCAGGTATTTGAAGGTACAGAAGGAATGGCTCTCCGGAACACACACACACGTCTGACCGGACATCCTATGGAGTTAGCCGTATCGGAGGATATGCTTGGCCGTACCTTCAACGGTATCGGCGTTCCGATCGATGGTCTGGGCGACATCCGTTCCGACATCAAATTAGACGTAAACGGCAAACCATTAAACCCGGTAAGCCGTGAGTACCCACGTAACTATATCCGTACCGGTATTTCTGCTATCGACTGTCTGACCACCCTGATCCGTGGCCAGAAGCTGCCGATCTTCTCCGGCAACGGTCTTCCACATGACCAGCTGGCTGCACAGATCGTACAGCAGGCTTCTCTGGGAGAGGATTCTGACGAGGAATTCGCTATCGTATTCGCCGCTATGGGTGTCAAATACGATGTGGCTGATTTCTTCCGCCGCACCTTTGAAGAGAGCGGTGTTTCCTCCCACGTAGCCATGTTCATCAATCTGGCAAATGACCCGGTGGTTGAGCGTCTGATCACACCAAAGGTAGCCCTGACACTGGCAGAGTACCTGGCATTTGAGAAGGGCATGCACATCCTGGTTATTTTAACCGATATGACTTCCTTCGCAGAGGCTATGCGTGAGGTTTCCTCCTCCAAAGGAGAGATCCCATCCCGTAAAGGTTACCCGGGATACTTATACAGTGAGCTGGCAACTATTTATGAGCGCGCCGGTATCGTAAAAGGCGGCAAAGGTTCTGTGACCCAGATCCCGATCTTAACCATGCCAAACGATGATATCACCCACCCGATCCCTGACTTAACCGGTTACATCACCGAGGGCCAGATCGTTCTGGACCGTAACTTAAACGGCCAGTCCGTTTACCCGCCGATCAGCGTCCTTCCTTCTCTGTCCCGTCTGATGAAGGATGGTATCGGTGAAGGCTACACCAGAAAAGACCATCAGGATGTTGCCAACCAGCTGTTCTCCTGCTACGCCAAAGTAGGTGACGCAAGAGCGCTGGCATCCGTTATCGGTGAAGACGAGTTATCCCCAATCGATAAGAAATACCTGGCATTCGGTAAAGCATTTGAGAGCCGCTTCATCGGACAGGGTCCGACCGAGAACCGTACCATCTTAGAGACTCTGGATATCGGCTGGGAGCTTCTCGGCATGCTGCCAAGAGAAGAGTTAGACCGTATCGATACCAAGATCCTGGATCAGTATTATAAACCTGCGGACACGGGTGCTGACAAAGAATAGGAGGGTTTTTCATGAATCCGAATACATTCCCTACAAAGGGTAACCTGATTCTGGCCAAGAACTCTCTGGCCCTGGCAAAGCAGGGCTATGTGCTGATGGACAAAAAGCGGAACATCCTGATCCGGGAGCTGATGGATCTGATCGACCAGGCGAGGGATATCCAGTCGGAGATCGACTCCACCTTCCGCGAGGCTTACGAGTCCCTCCAGAAGGCCAACATCGAGCTGGGCATCAACTACGTCCAGGAGATCAGCTCTTCCATTCCGATTGAAAATGGAATCCGCATCAAAGCCCGCAGTATCATGGGAACCGAGATTCCCCTGGTACAGCACGAGGAGGCCCCCATCAACCCGACCTATGCTTACTACAACACAAGGGAGTCCTTAGATGACGCCAGAGTAAAATTCGACAAAGTAAAGGAACTGACTATCAAGTTATCCATGGTGGAAAATTCCGCTTACCGTCTGGCCAACAATATTAAGAAAACACAGAAACGTGCAAATGCATTGAAAAACATCACCATCCCGACCTACGAGACATTGACGAAAGATATCACCAATGCTCTGGAGGAGAAGGAGCGTGAGGAGTTTACACGGTTGAAGGTGATCAAAAGACAGAAAGAGAAGCGTGCGTAAGCGCTTCTCTTTTTTTGTGCCCACCTGTTTCACCTCTGGACATCCCTTCGTATTTTTACTATAATAGTAACTATTCAGTACCTTCATAGTTACGAGCAAAAATCCATTCCAGATCAGCTTCGCTGATGGGATTTTTGCTTTCTAGCCTATGTGTTCTTACGGTCAGCGCAGCATGTGCGCAGACCTACTGAATAGTTACCTATAATACAGCTATTATGGGATTTGTTTCCCTAAATCTGAAGATAAGAATCGAGGCAGCCTATGAAAAACAACAAATACCTTTCCTACGCCCTTGGAATCCTGTTCTCCTTCTGCCTGATCGTGACCCTTCTGATCACATCTGTGGAGGCGGTGACTTACTGGACTCCGGGCTATTATGAACGGGAATACTCGAAATACAACGTAACGGAAGACGTTCATATGGAGATGGATGATCTGTTAGATGTGACGAAGGAAATGATGGCGTACCTGCGGGGCAACCGGGAAGACTTACATGTTCCGACCATCGTGGACGGACAGCCCAGGGAATTTTTCAATGACCGGGAGATCGCCCATATGGAGGATGTCAGAGGTTTGTTTGTTGGGGCACTGGTGCTGCGGCGGATCTGCATCGTCACGGCTTTTGTCTGCGTGGCCCTTCTGTGGCTTCTGAAGGCAGATATCGCCCTGGTAGTTCCACGGTCTGTCTGCTGGGGAACCGGACTGTTTTTTGCTATTATCTGTGTGCTGGGACTTGTGATATCCACAGACTTCACGAAATATTTCGTGATCTTCCACCATATTTTCTTCAACAATGACTTATGGCTGTTAGATCCTGCAACGGATCTGTTGATCAATATTGTTCCGGAGCCATTTTTTGTGGATACGGCTTCTTATATTGCTCTGGTGTTCGGCATCAGCGTGGCGGTCATCTTCGGAATATCACGCTGGTGGCTGCGCCGGGAGAAACGCCAGAGAAAGCAGGCGGATGGCTCCCGTCCGGCAAACGCATAGGATTTCAGTCTTTTGCCTGCAAAATCATTTTTATGATAACGGAGATTTTTGATGAAACGAATTTTTCACTTTTTATTATGTCTGACATTGGTATTTTCCCTGATCACACCGTTTCATGCTTACGCAGAGGCTACCTGGCCGGATTACGTGCCGATCCAGGCGGAAGGCGGCATCGTAATAGACGCCGACACGGGAACGGTCCTTTACGGAAAGAACATCCACACTGCCTACTACCCGGCCAGTATCACGAAGATCATGACAGCCCTGGTGGTGATTGAAAACTGCTCTCTGGATGAAATGGTGACCTTTTCCCACAACGCCGTCTACAATGTGGAGGCGGGAAGCAGCAGCGCCGGACTGGATGAGGGCGACGTATTGAGCGTCCGGGACTGCCTGTATGCCCTTTTACTGAAATCCGCCAATGAATCCGCCAATGCCCTGGCAGAGCACGTAGCCGGTTCCACGGAAGCATTCGCGGAAATGATGAACGCCAAAGCGGCATCCCTCGGCTGCCAGGATTCCCATTTTGCCAATCCAAGCGGCTTAAATAACCCGGATCACTATGTTTCCGCCTATGATATGGCGTTAATTGGACGGGCTGCCTTAAACAATCCGACCTTTCTGGAGATCGACTCCACCTTATACTACGATCTGCCTGTGACCAAGCGCAATCCGGAGGGTGGACGTATCTATCCGGGACATAAGATGCTAAAGAAAAATATGCCGGAATATTACGAGGGCTGTATCGGCGGCAAGACCGGATACACGTCCCTGGCTGGCAATACCCTGGTAACCTTTGCCCGCAGAAATGGCATGACCCTGGTATCTGTGGTCTTAAACGGCCACCAGACCCAGTACACCGACACCAAATCCCTGTTAGACTTTGGTTTCCAGAATTTCCAGACAGTCTCCGCAGGAGACTACGACACCACTTACCAGTCCGTAACCAATGACATGACCATCGCCGGACTGACTACTTCGGAATTAGCAGGCTTAATAATTGATCCTGACAGTAAGGTAACGATCCCGAAAGCCTCCGATTTCTCCTCTGTCACCTCCCAGATCTCCTACGATCTCCCGGCCGATGCCCCCCAGGGCGCCATTGCTCAGATCTCGTACCAGTGGGGGCAGAGAAAGATCGGAACCGCCTATTTAAAGCTGTCCCTCTCCCCGCAGGCAGAGGATACTGCTGGTGCAGACAGCTCAGATATGGCCTCTGGTGCTCCAGGATCGGTTTTGAGCGGCGAAAATGATTCGAATGAGGATTCTTCCACAGCCGATGTAGAATCCCTTACAAGGGCTTCTGGCAATCCAGAAGGCGGTTCTGTCAACAGCACATCGGATAGTACCTCCCAGACACTCCCAGAGGTCACTCTTCCGGACAAGACCCGTGATGATTCCTCTCCTCTTGCCACCTTCCACGTTCCATCCATCGTATGGATCATCCTGGCAGTTCTGTTCGTCGGCGGAGCTATCGCTGCCATCGCAGTCGTTCTCCATGCCAGACATGAACAGAAGGAGGAAGAAGAACGCATTCTCCGCAAGCAGAAACGCCTGGCACGGCTGGAGGCCAGCGGAATCAGTCAGGAAGAGTTTGATCTGATGCTGGAGAGGAAACGGTCGTCTTATACTACGACGAAGAAGGGGAAACGGACGTTATCTAGGAAGCGTAAATAGATTAAATCCATTTAAGAAAAAGGACCAAAAGTCGATGGAATTAATTCCTGCCAACTTTTGGTCCTTTTAAAATAATATGGCTGCAGACGCATAGTGCGACTGTTAGAATACCATGCTTAAAAAAAATGTCAAAAACTTTCTATCCACTTCATAATATCTCTACAAAAGAATTGAAATATTTTCTTACTTCATGGATTCTATATTGAATAATCTGGTCAAACTCATCATACTGGAGAAGGTAACGGACAAAAACTGTTCCGAGATAATAACCTGTATCGCCATATCCATAAAAGCGCACCCAATCGCCAAAGTATCTTTGGTTTTCGTGAGTCATTGTTTTCAGATCATTTACAAATGAATGTTTGATGAGTTTTATATTTTGTCTGCACCAATTTTTCCATTCACAATTACCTTGATGAAAATATTCTGGATCTCCCATGACCTTTTGTTCAAAAACCATTGCGACACCTTCTGTAAAAAGCTGCCATAGAAATTGATCAGCCACAGAATCCGTCTGCAAATCCATTACTCCGTATTGAGCCTGATAAACATGTCCCAGTTCATGAATTATCAGCCCTGTCATAGAATTTATATCACACCAGTTTAATTCCATGATCTTTTCGATTCCAAGAAGAATCACTCTTCTGTCATGAATCATCGTGACCCGTCCTGCTGCATTACACAGACCAAGATAAAGAATCACATCCACATCTATATCTCTATGGAATATCCCAATTATTTTTGCATCCAACTGTTCCGTGACTTTGCTAAATGATGCTAGAACCTGTTCCCGTTTTTCCTCATCACATATCATAGCATTCAATATAGGTAAATAATCATTTTCCCACGAAAATCCAGCATTTATACATTTTCGCATCCCATCCAGGCATAATTCTTTTGCACCAGGTACTGCTTTATCAATATAATGTTCCCATTTCCGCAAATCAAATTGGCCTGCTACAAAAATATCCAATGATTCTTTCGAGGTATCAATTACCTTCATCGATGCACCTTCCGAATCCGGTTCTCCCGTCTCTTCTCCCTCTGCTCTTCTTTCTTCCGAAACACATCCTGGGCCGCATTTTCATCGACCAGCTTCATGGTTTTTACACCGTACAGCCGACCATCTTCTGCTTTTTTTATACGGATCTTTCCTCTCACAAATCCATGCTCCGGACACACGGCCAGACAAAAGTACTGTTTCTGATTGACGGAAAACCACTGCATTTTCTTCCGCAGCATCCGATGGCATTTCTGACAGATCATATCTGTCATCACTTTATCCGCCAGGATCTCTTCTTTCGTCTCAAAGCCTCTGGACACATATTTTGCATAGGTCGGGAACTCCAGATAGATCTCTTCAGCCCGTCTTCCTGGGATCCAGTAATAGTCGATGGAAAGGTATTTCCCCCAGGTCTCCAGATCGATCTCCTGCATCACTTTTCCCGTATAATACGCGTCATCAAGCGCCCGGTGAAATGGTCGTTCTTCTAACAACTCTAACTCTTCTACCGCCCGGTCTAAGGACACCCGTTCCTTTCCATTTCCCTTCTGAAGCGCATATAATTTCTGGATATCCAGATAATAAAGTGGTCGTTCAAATGGGATCTCCACCTGGTAATACTCCATATTCCGCTGCAGCTCCGTCAGGTCCATCGCTCCCCAGGTGCAGAAACGGCAGTCTGGACCGCACCATTCTAAAAATTCTTTTATGACCTCCGGGAATAATCTTCCCTCCCGCTTCAATGTCTCCATGTCCATATGGGTCACTTCCAGGATCTTGCGGTGCAGCTCCACATATACCTGCGGCGTGATCAGCCCGTGAAACTCTGACACCATATTCCGTTTTTCATCCAGCTTTACCGCGCCGATCTCAATAATTTCAAATGGGAAATGCTCTATGGAATGCTCTTTTCCCTCAATACTCTGGTTCCACTCCAGATCAAATACAATATAATTCTTCATAATGGGGACATTATAGCATAGAAGAATGGTCTTTGACTAGAGGTAATCCAACAACAAAAAACCCCCGGCAGTTTGTAAAAACCGTCGGGGGAAATATATCATTTCACTACTGTTTATTCGTATTCTACCACATCAAGCCATTTCTCCAGAAGCTCTTTCTCCTGCGGAATGCCCTTACCCAGTCTGGATGCTGCGGTGATCGGCAGCCATCTCTGCACGTACTGTTTTGCGGTATCTGTCATATCGCAGAACAGCTCCAGGTACAGATCTGCCAGCTTCTGGTCCTTTAATGCGAACAACAGATATGTAGTTGCCGCATCTGCAGAAGCGTTGCCCTGGGTCGCATGGGACCAGTCGAGGATGTGATACTTGCCCTCTGCATCCACGATGATGTTACTTGGGTTAAAGTCCCCATGAAGCACCTTATCGTGCTTTGGCATACCTGCCAGACGGGATCTTAATTCGTAGCGGGTAGTTGCGTTGATAGCCTTAGAAGCTGCGATCTTGTTATCCCATTTGTCTTTTAATTTGTTTAACAGTGGAGCACGTTTGCTGTGAACCTCCAACTGGAGCGCTACAAACTCTTTCATATATTTCTCTAAGTTTGCCGGATCCTCTTCCATGATCTGCTCTAAGGTCTTGCCCTCTACATAATCAGAAACGATGCACCATTTACCATCCTCAGTCACATTAACGCTGTGGATCTTCGGAATATCCAGACCGGTTTCCTCGACTCTGGCCTGGTTTAAAGCCTCGTTGAGGACATCCGTCTTTGGAAAGTTTGCGTCAAATACCTTCACTGCAGTATCGCCGTCTCTGTAGATCACTTTATGGGCTCTTGTAGCTAAAATGTTCTCTGTTTTCATTATTTTTCCCCTTTCCGATCCGATGGATTTCCGGAATCTTTCCTACCTCTATTTTAGCAGTTTCAGCTCCGGAAATCCAGTCTGGTATTAGTTCTCGCTCTTTTTATTGTCGCCGTAGTAAGCCCGTAAGAACATATCCTTGATCTCGCTGATCAGAGGGTATCTTGGGTTTGCGCCGGTACACTGGTCATCAAATGCCTTCTCGCACATATCATCCAGAGTCTCTAAGAAATATTTCTCATCTATGCCGTAGTCTGCGATGGTCTTCTTGATACCGACCTTCTCTTTCAGTTCCTCGATCTTAGCGATCAGCTTCTGAACTGCCTCAGCGTCATCCTTTGCCTGGATGCCTACGAAACGGGCACACTCTGCGTATCTTGCCATCGTATGTGGATACTGGTACTGGGAGAAAGTTCCCATCTTTCTTGGGCACTCAGCCGCATTGTAATCAACAACCATAGAGATCAGCAGTGCGTTAGCGATACCATGAGGAATATGATGGAATGCACCCAGCTTGTGAGCCATGGAGTGACATACACCTAAGAATGCATTGTTAAATGCCATACCAGCCATGCAGGAAGCGTCTGCCATCTTGCATCTTGCCTCTACATCATTGCCATTCTCATAAGCTCTTGGAAGGTACTCAAATACATTTTTCATTGCTTTTAAAGCAAGACCGTCTGTATAGTCTGTTGCCATAACAGATGCGTACGCCTCTAACGCATGAGTCAGAACGTCAACACCAGAAGCGCTGGTTAAGCCCTTTGGCTGGCTCATCATATTATCAGCGTCTACGATGGACATATCTGGCATTAACTCATAGTCAGCCAGCGGATATTTCACACCAGTCTCCTGATCGGTGATAACTGCGAAGGAAGTTACCTCAGAACCAGTACCGGAAGATGTTGGGATTGCTACAAAATAAGCTTTCTCTCCCATCTTCGGGAAGGTGTAAACTCTCTTACGGATATCGATGAAACGCATTGCCATATCCTGGAAATCTACTTCCGGATGCTCGTACATTACCCACATGATCTTACCTGCATCCATTGCGGAACCACCGCCCAGCGCGATGATCACATCTGGCTTAAATGCGGTCATTGCCTTGGCGCCAGCCTGTGCGTTGGCCAGTGTCGGATCTGGCTGAACATCGGAGAAGCACTGATATACGATGCCCAGTTCATCTAATTTGTCAGTGATCGGTTTGGTATATCCATTCATGTACAGGAAGGAGTCGGTTACGATAAATGCTCTCTTCTTATCCATTACATGTTTTAATTCGTCTAATGCAACTGGCATACAGCCTTTCTTAAAGTAAACCTTTTCCGGTGCGCGGAACCACAGCATATTTTCTCTCCTCTCAGCTACGGTCTTGATGTTCAGCAGATGTTTCACGCCTACGTTCTCAGAAACGGAGTTGCCGCCCCAGGAACCACAGCCCAGTGTCAGAGATGGAGCTAATTTGAAGTTGTATAAATCACCGATTCCACCGTGGGAAGAAGGTGTGTTGACCAGGATACGGCAGGTCTTCATGGCTGCTGCGTGTTTTGCCATTTTCTCCTTCTCGTTGACATTGATATACAGAGAAGAGGTATGGCCATAGCCGCCGTCTGCAACCAGCCGCTCAGCCTTTGCAATGGCCTCGTCAAAGGTCTTTGCCTTGTACATAGCCAGAACTGGGGACAGCTTCTCGTGAGCAAACTCTTCAGAAATATCTACAGACTCTACTTCACCGATCAGGATCTTAGTATCTTCCGGAACCTCAACACCTGCCAATTTTGCAATGGTGTGAGCGCTCTGACCAACGATCTTGGCATTTAATGCGCCATTGATGATGATGGTCTTACGAACCTTGTCTAACTCGTCTTTCTTTAAGAAATAGCAGCCTCTGTATTCAAATTCTTTTCTTACTTCTTTATAAATTGGCTCCAGAACGGTCACAGACTGCTCGGAAGCACAGATCATACCATTATCAAAGGTCTTGGAATGGATGATGGAGCTGACTGCCATCTTGATATCTGCGGTATCATCAATGATAACCGGAGTGTTGCCTGCGCCTACGCCCAGTGCCGGTTTACCGGAGGAGTAAGCTGCGTGTACCATGCCAGGACCGCCGGTTGCCAGGATGGTATCGGAATTCTTCATGACTTCCTGGGTCAAATCCAGAGATGGAACATCGATCCAGCCGATGATATTTTCCGGTGCGCCAGCCTTTACTGCTGCGTCCAGAACGATCTTTGCTGCTGCGATGGTGCTCTGTTTTGCACGTGGATGTGGGGAAATGATGATGGCGTTTCTGGTCTTCAATGCGATCAGGGTTTTAAAGATCGCTGTAGAAGTCGGGTTAGTAGTCGGAATTACCGCTGCGATCAGACCGATCGGCTCTGCGATCTTCTTGATTCCATATGCCTTATCTTCCTCGATCACACCACAGGTCTTGGTGTTCTTATATGCGTTGTAAATGTACTCTGCTGCATAGTTGTTTTTGATAACCTTATCCTCTACAACACCCATGCCAGTCTCAGCAACTGCCATCTTTGCTAACGGGATTCTCTGCTGGTTTGCTGCTTTCGCTGCCTCGTAGAAAATTTTATCTACCTGCTCCTGGGTATAGGTTGCAAATACTTTCTGAGCCTCGCGCATTGCAGCCATCTTCGCTGTCAGCGCTTCTACACTGTCGATGATCTCTGGTACGGTTACCTGTGCATTCTTTGTCATGCTTGACCTCCTGAAAAGTGGTATCGTTTATAGATGCTTTCATTGATATTTTTTTAACATTGTTATGACTGTATTGTATCAATTCGTTAAAAAAATATCAATATGAAAATTGTTATAAATTTTATTATTTTTCATTCAGTCTGTTGTTTATTTTGCACACAAATTCAAGTCGAACGTCCGTGAGACTTGGCGCGTGATTCTGGTCAGCGAAGCTGACATATTCCTATCAGAATCACTGCGCATCCTCGCGGAGCGTTTATCTCAGTCGGAGATTGGACTTCCACTGAGACAAATTTGCTATTACTCATCATTTAAAGAGGTGGGAGTTTTCTCGACTGAGGTAAACTAGAGGATGAGATCCCTGTTCCAGACACTCCGGCTTGAACCTAAACATTGTCAAATTCGTAACTCAAAATGATTTCTGTTTGTTTTTATATAACCTTCTTTTTGTAATTTTGATATCTCTGTAGACATTGCCGCACGGTCAATGCAAAGATAATCTGCCAGCTGCTGCCGGTCAAATGGAATGTCAAAAGATAAGGATGACTGCCTGATCGATTCTGTTGACAGATAAGACAACAATTTATCCCTGGTGGTCCGCTTACCGACATGCGTGATCTTATCGTTAAGGATCAGTATCTTATTCGCCAGGACACTGACTAAGTTACGGATCAGCTTCTGATGATGTTCACATGCCGTCGGGCAGGAAACCAGAAGTCTCTGAACGTTTAAAAACAGAATCTCACAATCCTCATCTGCTACCACACTGATATTCAACACCGCTCCCGGACTTGCTGCATATGGCTCACCAAAAAAATCACCGGCATGGCATTTGGACAGGATATTCCGATGCCCCCAGAGATCTTCCTGGATCACAAGGACACAGCCAGCCACTACGAGTCCCATTACCTCCGTAGAATCTCCTGCCCTGAAAAGATAGGAATTCCGTTTTCTGGAAATTGCTGCTGCATTTACGCAGTGAAGGATCGATAATATCTCACAGTCAGAAAGTCCTGTAAAAAATGGACTGTTTTTTAAAATGGGCAAATATTTTTTCAAAATCATACCTCCTGTTGGAAATCAAACATACATGTTGTAATTATTATACTATACTTCCAGCAGAATCAACTGTTAAATGCTACTGACGGAGGAAAAAAATGATAAGAAGAATTATTCGGATCGATAAAGAAAAATGTAATGGCTGTGGTGCCTGTGCAGATGCCTGCCACGAGGGCGCCATTGATATCATCAACGGAAAAGCAGAGCTGGTACGAGAACATTTCTGTGACGGACTGGGAGATTGTCTCCCGGAATGCCCCACAGGAGCGATTTCTTTTGAAGAAAGAGAAGCGCCGGAATACGATGAAGAGGCTGTCAAAGAAGCGCAGAAAAAAATATCTGCCAAAAACCAGGCAATATCTGCACACACTGGCTGTCCCGGATCTAGGATCATGCAGATCCAGCGGACAGAAACACCCGAAACAGATCAATCACCTTCAACAGGACCTCAGATATCCAGGCTCCGGAACTGGCCGGTACAGATCAAACTGGCGCCCGTTCATGCGCCCTATTTTAGCGGTGCGAAGCTTTTGATCGCTGCAGACTGTACTGCGTATGCTTACGCAGGCTTCCATCAGGATTTTATGCGGAATAAAGTAACGCTCATTGGCTGTCCCAAACTGGATCAGGTGGATTATACCGAAAAACTGACTGCGATCATTCAACAGAACGACATCCAGAGCGTAACTATCCTAAGAATGGAAGTTCCTTGCTGCGGCGGTCTCGAAATGGCAGCAAAAAAAGCGCTTCAAAACAGCGGAAAATTTATTCCCTGGCAGGTTGTAACGATTGGCATTGACGGAAAAATCATGGAATAGAGGGAGAATATGCTCATGGATAAGAAAATGTTTTGTTTTCAGTGCGAACAGACTGCCGGATGTACCGGCTGCACTGGAAATTCTGGTGTCTGCGGAAAAAAAGCAGATACGGCTGAATTACAGGATAAACTGACAGGTGCATTAATCGGCCTGGCAAGATCCATCGATGACACAGCCATGGTATCAGAAAACACCTGGCAGATCATAATAGAAGGACTGTTTACCACAATCACCAATGTCAGTTTTGACAATGCAGCTATTGAAAACATGATACAAAAAGTCAGTGCTGAAAAGGACGCTCTGGTTCCTGGCTGCAGCCAATGTCAGTCTCCTTGCGGCAGAACAGATGACTATGATATGCAGCAGCTATGGGATGCCGATGAAGATATCCGTTCTTTGAAATCCCTTATTCTCTTTGGTATCCGCGGAATGGCTGCCTACGCCTATCATGCAAAAGTTCTGAATTATGAAGATCCCGAAGTAAATCATTTCTTCTGCGAAGCATTATTTAAGATCGGTTATGAAGAAAGTGTGGAAGCGCTGCTTCCTACTGTGCTCAAAGTAGGGGAAATCAACCTGAGGTGCATGGCACTTCTTGATAAGGCCAATACAGAGACCTATGGAACACCGGAACCGGCTGTCGTTACTCTTGCAGTAGAAAAAGGCCCTTTTATTGTCGTAACCGGCCATGATCTGAAAGACCTGCAGCTTTTACTTGAACAGACAGAAGGCAAGGGAATCAATATCTATACTCATGGCGAAATGCTTCCAGCCCATGCTTATCCGTTATTAAAGAAATTTCCTCACCTGAAGGGCAATTTTGGAACTGCATGGCAGAACCAGCAGAAGGAGTTTGATCACCTGCCTGCCCCGATCCTCTACACTACAAACTGCCTGATGCCTCCGAAAAAAAGCTATGCCGACAGGGTATTTACAACAGAGATGGTTTCCTTCCCAGGCGCGGTTCATATTGATGAGAAGAAAGATTTCACGCCGATTATTGAAAAAGCATTGGAGCTGGGCGGCTACAAAGAAGATCAGATATTCACAGGCATCAACGGCGGCACACAAGTAACAACCGGCTTTGGGCATGCAGCCATCCTGTCCCATGCAGATACGATCGTAGAAGCTGTAAAATCAGGTGCGATCCGTCATTTCTTCCTGGTTGCCGGCTGTGATGGGGCCAAACCTGGCCGAAACTACTATACAGAGTTTGTAAAACAGACACCTTCTGACAGTATTGTCCTTACTCTGGCCTGTGGAAAATTCCGTTTCAATGATCTCGATCTGGGAGAAATCAGTGGTCTGCCACGACTGATGGATCTGGGTCAGTGTAATGATGCCTATGGTGCGATCCAGGTCGCTGTGACGCTTGCGGATGCATTTGGATGTTCTGTAAATGAGCTCCCGCTTTCCTTCATCCTGTCATGGTATGAACAGAAGGCCGTCTGCATTCTATTAACCCTTCTGTATCTGGGTATCAAAAACATCCGTCTTGGCCCTTCTCTTCCAGCGTTCCTTTCTCCTAATATTCTGAACGTTCTGGTAGAAAATTATGGAATTGCACCGGTCACCACGCCGGAAAAAGATATCCAATCAGCCACACTGTCACACTAAACTCCTACCCTTTTTCCAGTCCACATACAATCAGCAGATCCCCGTCCACCCGGAACTTCACATCAAATCCAGCAAATGGCACGCCGTACACCCGCTCCGGATCCTGGAAATAGGTGGGGCGGGGATCCTGGGCCAGGATTCCCAATACCGCCTGGCGCTTCTCCTCCGGATACTGGTTTAGCAGTTCCTCCGGGAACTCTACCTTCAATTCATGGATCTTGGTCTCTCTGGTATAGCCTTCGGAAGCCTCCGGATGACAATCTGTCAATGGAATATAAGGCTTGATGTCATAAATGGGGGTTCCGTCTAACAGATCGACACCCGCCACCCACAGCACCGGGCCGTCTTTCTCGTCCTGCTCTACCCGGTCTAATTTCACACAGGAAAGGCCGATGTTGTTGGGACGGAACGGGGCTCTGGTGGCGAAAACGCCCATACGTTTTTTGCCGCCAAGTCTCGGAGGCTTGACTGTGGCTGACCAGTGTTCCTTTTTGGCCTCGGAGAACTCCCAGAGAAGCCAGATGTGGGAAAATTCTTCGATTCCTTTGTAAACCTGGGGATTGCGGTATTCCGGCTCCAGGATGATCTTTCCTTTCAGGCCATCGATGAGACCGCTTTGACGGGGAATCCCGAACTTACTTGGGAAATCCGTCCGAATATGTCCGATCACTTTCATCACTGCATTTCCTCCTGTTCTTTCTCCCCGTCACCAGGCTCCCAGTCCATAGCCGTTTCCGCCCACTTAAGACACGCCTGCTGCCACCGCTTTACAGCTTCCTCATACTGCCCAAGCCGCTCCCGGTACGCCGCTTCCTCGTCCCAGGCGTCTCCGTTCCAGAAGCCTTCTGACTGCTGCCACTGCATCATCATCTGCTCCAGCGCCTCCGCCAACATCTCCACCTGCTCTTTTGCCGCTTCCATTGGTTCCGCCGCCAGACGCAGCTTCCAGTCCGTATACGCCTCTTCTGTGGAAAATTCACGCAGCCGGTGACGTTCTGCCTTGGGAACCGCCCGCATTCCGGCGATCAGCGCCTGCTCTTCGGCTTTGATCTGGGCCGCCAGGCTCTCGTGCTTCCCCTGCTTTTCCTTTTTTTCCAGGTAATGCTCATAGCCAAACGGATAATACATCACCGTCTGATTTTCAAAGATCATCACAGATTCCGCCACTTGCTTTAAAAAATACCGGTCATGGGACACAAACAGGATCGTTCCCGTATACGCCCGGAATGCAGATTCTAATGTCTCCTTCGCCGCCACGTCCATGTGGTTGGTCGGCTCGTCCAGAATCAGGAAATTGGGCCGGCTCTGCAGAAGCTCTGCAAGCACCAGACGGGATTTTTCACCCCCAGACAGGCTGCTGACCTTCTTTGCCGCATCTTTTCCACCAAACAGGTACGCGCCTAACGTCTGCCGCACATCTTTCTCCGTCATGGACGGAAACAGTTCATGGAAATGCTCTAACACCGTCTTTTCCGACTGGATCTGGGCCGAATTCTGGTCAAAATATCCGATCGTCACCTGATTGCCGATCTGGTACTCACCGGAAACCGGCGGTAAAAAACCGGCAGCTGTCTTTAAAAATGTGGTCTTTCCCACACCATTTTTTCCCAGAATCCCGATCTTCTGACCTCTCTTAATCCGCATGGTGATCTCCATGATCGGACGGTCATAACCGATCTTTAAATGCTCTGATTCAAAGACCCATTTGCTTCCCAGCATGGCAGGCGTCAGCTCCCCTGTGAAGATATGCTCCTCATGGTCAGAAGGCTTTGGCACCTTCGGCATCCGCTCCAGGATTTTCTTGCGAGATCGGGCAAAGGACGCTTTCGTAGGCTTATGCTTAAATTTCTCGATCAGTTCCTCTAAGTGTCTGATCTCTTCCTGTTGCTTCTCATAGGCTTTCTTCTGGATCTGAAGGTTCTTCCGCTTCTCCTCTTTATAATGGGTGTAATTGCCCGGATAGCGGGTCAGATGGCCGTCTTCCAGTTCATAGACCACCTCCGCCGTCCGGTCTAAGAAAAAACGGTCATGGGACACCATCACCACAGCCTTCTCATACTGCTTTAAATATTGCTCCAGCCATTCTGTCGTTTCAATATCCAGATGGTTGGTGGGCTCGTCCAGGATCAGGATATCCGGTTTTTCCAGCAACAGCCTGATCAGGGCGATCTTGGTCTTTTCTCCACCAGAAAAAGAGGACAAAAGTCTCTTTTTGTCCTCTCTTTTCAAACCAAATCCTGTGAAAAGCCGGTCATATTCCTGTTCGTATTCAAACCGTTCCCGTTCAAAGGTATCCTTACACGGACAGGCCGCTAAAAGCTCATCCTCCACCGTCCGGTCATCTCCGGTGAATACACCCTGCTTTAACATCCCCACTGTCAGTCTGCGGGACATGGTGATTCCGGGCCCCATCCGCTTGTCATCGCCGTCCAGCCCCAGTTCCCCGGAAAGCACCTGCAAAAGCGTGGTTTTTCCCGCACCATTGGCGCCTGCCACTGCGATCTTTTCCGTTCCTCTGATCTCAAAATCAATATGATCCAGGATCACATTACCGCCCAGGCTTACCGTTCCATCATTGATCTGATATAACATTTTAATCCTCTTTTATAACAAGATGTTGGGGGTAAAGGCTTTACGCCGTCACCCGGTCATACACCAGCGGCTCCTCGGCAGGTTTTGTATCACCAATCTCATAAGCTGCTAAAAGCTTCTTCTCCGCTTCCGCAAACAGCTTCTCATCATCTGCGTAGAGCACTGCCAGAGTCTCCCCCGCCTTCACCGGCTCGCCGTATTTCTTCTTCAGGATAATGCCTGCTTTATAGTCGATCACATCGTCCTTCCTGCTTCTTCCTGCGCCTAAGCACACAGAAGCGATACCGATGCTCTCTGTATCCATATGGCAGACATAGCCGTCTTTTTCTGCTTTCACCTCTTTTGACAGAGCAGAACGCGGGAATTTCTCCGGATGATAGATGTAACTCTCATCACCGTGCTGGCCCTTGACCATATTGGCAAGAGCATCCAGGGCGCTTCCGTCAGCCATAGCTCCTTCCGCCAACTTCCGGCACTCCTCCAGGCTTCCTTTTCCAGCCATGTAAAGCATGTTAGCAGCCAGTTCCAGACATACAGCCGTTAAATCCGCCGGGCCGTTGCCTTTTAAGGTCTCGATGGCTTCCATCACCTCTAAAGAGTTGCCAATCGCATGTCCCAGCGGGATATCCATATTGGTGATGACTGCACAGCATTTCCGTCCTGCCATGGTGCCGATAGAAACCATCTTCTCCGCCAGTTTCCTGGAATCCTCCACGGTCTTCATAAATGCACCACTTCCGGTTTTTACATCCAGCACAATCGCATCACTTCCCGCTGCCAGCTTCTTACTCATGATCGAAGAAGCAATCAGCGGAATGCAGTCTACGGTAGCAGTCACGTCACGGAGCGCATATAATTTCTTATCTGCCGGAACCAGGTTGCCGGACTGTCCGATTACCGCGATCCCGTACTTGTTTACAATATCGAAGAACTCATCCCGCTCAATGCTGGTCTGAAGCCCCGGGATACTCTCCATCTTATCCACAGTTCCGCCGGTATGTCCAAGGCCCCGTCCACTCATCTTCGCTACTTTTACACCGAAAGACGCCACAATCGGTCCAATGATCAGGGTGGTCTTATCACCAACGCCGCCGGTGCTGTGCTTATCGGCTTTCACGCCTTTGATCGGAGACAGATCCACCATATCGCCGGAATGTGCCATGGCAAGTGTCAGCTCTGTAGTCTCCTCGTCATTCATGCCCTGAAAATAGATTGCCATCAGCATAGCAGACATCTGGTAGTCCGGGATCTCACCATTCACAAAGCCTGTCACCATGTAGGAAATTTCTTCTTTCGTCAGTGCATGGCCATGTTTCTTTTTCTCGATCAGATCATACATTCTCATAAAGCTAATTCACCTCCAGATTTTCCGGTCCAAATCCCATAGGCAGAATCTGTTCCAGGGTAAATTCCCGGTAGTCCTCCGGGCTCTTTGCAAGATAGATCTTAAAATCGTCTGGCGCACAGAATTCCCGCATCACCTGACGGCACACGCCGCATGGCGGACAGTAATCGGTGATCACGCCATGTAACCCGCCGCAGATCACGATGGCTTCAAACTCCCTTTTTCCGTCACCAACCGCCTTAAAAAAGGCGCACCGCTCTGCGCAGACTGTCGGGGTATAGGACGCATTTTCAATATTGTTTCCTGTATACACAGTTCCGTCCTTGCACAGAAGCGCTGCTGCTACGTGAAAATGGGAATATGGCACGTAGGAATTTGGCAGTGCATCAATAGCTGTCTGTATCAGTGTCTTTATTTCCATTCAGCTTCTCCTTCTCTGCTTTTGCCAGTTTTACGATCCGGCTGGTACCCAGGCGCTTTGCGCCCAGACGTAAGAATTCCTCTGCATCCTCGAAGGACTTGATTCCGCCTGCTGCTTTCATCCGCACACTCTCACCGATGTGTTCAGAGAATAATTTAATATCCTCAAACGTAGCGCCTGCCTTGGAAAATCCGGTAGAAGTCTTGATAAAATCAGCGCCTGCCTTAGTCACCAGCTCGCACATCTTGATCTTCTCCTCGTCTGTCAACAGACAGGTCTCGATGATGACTTTCAGGATGTGATCGCCGCAGGCCTCTTTTAACTGGCGGATCTCATCCTCAACTTTATCGTATTCCTTGTCTTTTAAATCACCGATGTTGATGACCATGTCGATCTCGTCTGCGCCATTGGCAATGGCATCTTTGGTCTCAAATACTTTTACAGCGGTTGTGTTGTAACCATTCGGAAAACCGATCACGGTACAAACCGCCATCTTATCCCCAACATACTCTTTTGCACGTTTTACAAAAGACGGTGGAATGCACACACTGGCTGTACCGTAAGCGATGGCGTCATCACAAATCTCCTTGATCTGTGCCCAGGTGCTGTCCTGCGCTAATAAGGTGTGGTCTACATACTGAAATACTTCTTTATTCATTTCTTGATTACCTCCCAATTTTGATTGATCCTCATAAGAAAACAATAACTGCCAAACACATCCGCTCTTTTTCTCGCTTATCTGCCTGGCAGTTATCCGTATAGAGTATCTTTTATTATAGCATTGATTATTGGTTCTTGCAATTTACTTCTAGCAAGACTTTGCAGGTCTTTTTATTGCAGGCGATGGCATATTTCATGATCTTTTTCAGCCCCACCTGCTTGAAATACGCCTCGTAGTTCTTCTCTGACATCTGGGAAAGGGCCTGGCTACAGGCACGCGCTTCATCACCGTCCTCTGCATATTTTACCTCAATCAGAATCCCCGTATCCCTGTTATCCACCCGGATCATAATATCGCTGAAGCCGTCTCCAGATTCCCGATTGGAAGTAATAACCCAATCATCTTTAACGCTCAAAATTCCAAGCAACAGGCCATGATAAAAATTCTCTTTTGTCGGTTTTCTCACAAAAGTATCACGGATACTGATGGTTTTTGACATATATTCCGTAAAAAGTTTCTCTAAAACATCCGCCTTTCCATCCAAAAGTGCTTCACAAAAAGCTGATGCCATCGTTCCATTCTTGGTTACATCTTCTTTAAACAGCTTCAAAATGTGATCGGTTATGATATTTCGAATCTCCTGATTCGGAACCACCAGGTTATAGCGGTTTCCGTCCGGTTCTCCACGCTTTGTTAAATATCCCGTCATGAACAACGTACTCCAGATATTTTCCGTGGACGAATACAACTCCTTATACGTCAATTCCTGATTGATTTCTTTCTGAACCGCCTCTCCATTTACCAGAAGCTCCAGTTCTGCTTTTGTCACCTTCTGCTGCTCGCCCATACCGTCAATAAAATGATAAATGGTCTCGTTGCTGCTAGTGTTCAGCCAGTAATTCTGCGGCGGAAGTTCTGGTTCTTCCAAATGGTCGCTGCAGTAATTGATCACATCCCATGGACAGTAAACGTCTACATTTCCAAAACGATACCCGTCATACCAGTCCTTCACTGTCTCATAATCCTGTTTCATTCCGTAATAATCAAGCATTTCCCGCACTTCATCATCGGTAAATCCAAAATACTCGTCAAATGCTACCTTTGTGATGGGGTAAACCTTAAAATTATTAAGACCGGTGAAAATACTGTCTTTTGCCACCCGCAAACAGCCGGTAAGTACCGCAAATTTTAAGCTGTCATTGGTCTTTAACACATTTTCAAACAGGTTTCTGATCAACAGGATCATTTTCTCATAATATCCGTTTTCATTGGCCTTTGCCAACGGAACATCATACTCATCAATCAGAACGATCACTTTCTCTCCATAATGCTTTTCCAACAGCTCCGAAAGCTCCCGCAGACTGTAAACCAACGTATCCTGGCTCATTTCCCCGCTCAACAGCTCATCAAACATCCGTTTATCAATATCGTCTAATTCCTTCTTTTTCAGAAGCTGCCACAACCGCCTTGCTTCTGCATTGATCATGCGCACCAGCAAACGATACGCACCAGCAAAATCTTCCGCATTAATTCCTTTTAGGCTGATCGAAATCACCGGAAAACGGCCCATATAATTCTCGCATAATTCACGATTTCCAGAAATATATAAACTATCAAACAACTCCGGCTCTGTTCCCGCCTCAAAAAAGGCTTTCAGCATACTCATATTCAGGGATTTTCCAAAACGGCGGGGACGGGTAAACAGATTTACCTTTCCCCATTGTGTCAAAAGCTGTTCGATCAGCTTTGTTTTATCCACATAGTAGAAATTATCCTGGCGAATCTCACGGAAATTCTCAATCCCTACAGGAAGCTTTTTTAACTGTTTCAACACGCTCTCCCCTTTCCCTGCACTAGATATGCTTATTTTAACATCCGCAGTTCATTACCGCAAGGCGTAAAAAATCCCCATCCAATGCGGATAGGGATTTTCTTCATCAGCTCTTAAAATTCATATGATACTCCACCTGATGCCCCGGCTGGGTCATATCCATCAGATCCAGATACTGGTCCAGTTCCTGCTCGGTCAGCAGATGTTCGTCTAACACGATCTGGCGGACCGGAATACCGGTTTTCATGCACTTTTTGGCAATCTCTGCGGATTTTTTGTAGCCAAGCGCCGGACAGAGGGCGGTAGCTAAGGCAGCGCTGGACTCCACCAGAGCTTTGCAGTGTTCCCGGTTGGCGGTAATGCCGGTGATGCAGTTGTCGATCAGGGTCTCTACAGCGCCTTTTAAGGTGTCGATGGACTCGAAGATCTTATAGAAGATCACGGGCTCGAAAGCATTTAACTCCATCTGTCCGGCTTCTGCTGCCATGGTGACAGTCACATCATTGCCGATCACATTGTAAGCCACCTGGGAGACTACCTCCGGGATCACCGGGTTGATCTTGCCTGGCATGATAGAGGAACCATTCTGTTTCGGCGGCAGGTTGATCTCACCAAGTCCGGCTCGTGGACCGCTGGATAAAAGACGCAGGTCATTACAGATCTTAGATAAATTCACGGCGCAGACCTTTAAGGTGGCGGAGGTATGTACAAATCCGTCCAGGTTCTGGGTGGCGTCAAATAAATTCTCCGCCTGGGAACAGTCCGTACCACAGACCAGGTTGATGTTGTGGATGATGTGGAACAAATACACCGGATTCACATTGATGGCGGTTCCCACTGCCGTTGCACCGATATTTAATACCTTCAGCTCTTCTTCCAGATTTTTGATCCTCTGGATATCCCGCTCGATCACTGCCGCATAAGCCCCAAAAGACTGTCCCAGACGGATCGGAACCGCGTCCTGAAGCTGGGTTCTTCCCATTTTCACCACGTCATCGAACTCGATGGACTTATCTCTCAACGCTTTGTGAAGCCGCTCTAACTCTGCCACGAAACCCGGAAGCAGGTTTAAAATGGTCAGTTTTCCCGCACAGGGGATCACATCGTTGGTGGACTGGGCCATGTTGACATGGTCATTGGGATGAACGATGGAGTAATCACCCTTTTTGCCCCCTAAGATCTCGATGGCACGGTTGGCGATGACCTCGTTGGCGTTCATATTGGCAGAGGTTCCCGCGCCGCCCTGAATGGCATCCACGATAAACTGATTATGGAGTTTTCCGGCAATAATCTCGTCGCAGGCTTTCACGATGGCATTGCCTTTCTCTTCATCCAGCACATGGGCAGCCATATTCGTGTAAGCCGCTGCTTTTTTGATTCTTGCCAGGTTTTTGATAAACTCCGGGTGAAGGGGTCTTCCTGTGATCTTGAAATTATTTTTCGCACGGAGCGTCTGCACTCCATAGTAGGCTTTCTCTGGTACATCCATGGTTCCGATGGAATCGGATTCTCTTCTTGTCATCATAATCTTGTCCTCCCATTTTCTGTTTCTAAGCTGAGAATAGCACTTTGGAAAAGAAAAATAAATACTTTGAAAAACTATGACAATTCTTAATAAAACAAGCCAAAAACCTTATTTTTTTAAGATTTTTGGCTGTTTTTCTATTTTTATTAAGTTTGTTTCTATACTGTTATGTCAATCACTCTGGAAGCTTCTCTTCTAAGGTTCCCTGCATATACTGATCCATGGCTTCTGCTACCACCTTTGCGTAAGCAGTTGCCTCTACCACAGTCTTGGCGCCCAGAACCACATCTCCTGCGGCGAAAATGCCCGGATGGGTGGTCTCACCAAACTGGTTTGTTACTAAAAGACCATTGGCAGACGCCTTTAACCCTTCTGTGGTGCTGACTAACTTATCCTTTGGTCCCTGGCTGACGGACACGATGGTACTGTCAGCGTGAACCTGGATCGGAGTCTCGTCCACACCGATGCGGTTGCCTTCCTCGTCAAATAATACCTTCTGGAACACCGGGCCGTCATCGGTGATCTCCACCGGCTGCATACCAAAGGACAATACCGCACCGTCCACTTTTGCATAAGCGATCTCCTCTGCGCTTGCCTGGCTCTTTAAACCGCGGGCATACAGCGTTACGTTTCTTGCTCCCTTTCTCAGAGCGGTTCTTGCCACATCCATGGCGGAATTTCCCATACCGATGATGGCAACCGTATCGCCTAATTCATAGGAATCCGGATTTGCCAGGTAATCAATGGCAAAGTGGACATTTCCTAAAGACTCACCCTTGATGCCCAGCTTCTTCGGTCTCCACACGCCGGTACCAATGAAAATGCTCTCATAACCATCACGGAACAGGTCTTTGATCTCCAGCGCGCCGCCGATGGTGGTATTGGGACGGATCTTGATTCCGATCTCTCTTAATTTCTTCTTATAACGCTCCAGAATGGTTTTTGGCAGACGGAAATCCGGGATTCCGTACTGCAACACACCGCCGATCTTATCACGGGCATCAAAGATCGTCACCTCATAGCCCTTTTTTGTCAGCATGATCGCGATGGTGATTCCCGCAGGCCCCGCGCCGATGACTGCCACTTTTTTCCCGTTAGCTGGTGCGCATTCAATCTTCATTTTATCAAAATATGTATCAGACACATAGTTTTCAATACTGCTGATATGCACCGGCTCCCCTTTTCTTCCCAGCACACAATGGCCCTCACACTGTTTCTCATGGTTACACACCAGAGAACAGATCATGGACATAGGGTTATTGGAAAATAACATCTCCCCGGCTTCATTTAAGTTTCCTTCTTTAAATGCCTTGATCATCATCGGGATCGGTGTCTGGATCGGACATCCCTGACGGCACATCGGTTTTTTACAGTTTAAGCAGCGGTTTGCCTCATCAATTACATGAACGGTCATACAGAAAATCCCCTCTCTTTGCTTTCACTTTCTCATTTCATCTGGTTACTATTTTAATGCCTGGGACGCCGCCGCTCAAGAATAGTTAAAAAAACATCAAGTATTATGAAAAGAAATACAAACCGAGCCCACTTTCCCCCTATTTCCAGTCAAAATCCGGCCAAATCGCAAAAATTTTTGAAAAAAGATTGACAAATGAATTTTCCTGCGTATAATTAACACCAACATCACCTACCAAAACAGTAGGAATTAAAAACTGCCACTCCACAGGCAGTTGCCAGCTTTATAAGAAAGGAGGAGAAACCACCATGAATACGATCTACACCGTTCTGTCTGCTATGTGTTGTTGTATGGAGTGTATGTGTTGTTGTTGCTGTAACCATACGCTTTCTTTTGTTGTGCAGACGAATGGCTGGGTTGTATCCTCGTGAGTTTCTCTATCACGATACACATGTATAGATACCCCTATATAGTCAGTTTTTGAGAGGTCTGGACAACACCAGACCTCTTTTTTTTATACCTAATTTGAAAAAAGGAGACCCGTCCATGATTCGATTTGAACACGTAAGCAAAACCTTCCAAACCAAAAACGGCCCGT